>Ga0114957_1003231_pt1 | contig 14843 bp, 12 predicted proteins | sample BantaG_FD_87175 | JGI IMG/M metagenome (GOLD analysis project Ga0114957, IMG submission 87175) | Marine algal microbial communities from Bantry Bay, Ireland - BantryBay_4 metaG | ecosystem: Host-associated > Algae > Red algae > Unclassified | place: Bantry Bay, Ireland | collected 2014-11-21 | reverse complement strand
TATAAACCAGGAAGAAAAGTACATCATGGGATTCTCATGGGGAGGAAAAACAACCTATACTTATGGCCTCAGAAGAACTGACCAATTTAAAGGATATCTAGTAATCGGAGCCGCCGTAACACTATCAGAAACTAATGGAATTATCGACAATGCATCGAACGAAAATTTTTACTTAGTCCATGGTGGTAACGATACACCTAACGTGCGTTTTACTCCATTAAAAAATGCCCTAGAAGATAATGATGCCTGTGTAGAGTCCATACTGATGCCGGGAGTAGGTCATACCATAGATTTTAATAATCGCAATGAGATCCTGACAGAGGCATTTAGTTTTTTAAGAGATAATGTTTGTGCAATATCCAGCGTAGAGGAGACTAAAACCGATACCTCCATAAAGGCTTATCCTAATCCTACTAATGGTGTGGTAAATCTAACGAACATAGATATATCATATTACGATATTTCCATATATGATATTCAAGGAAAACTAATATCCCATCAGAAAAGAGGTCCTAAGACAATACAAATTCCAGACTTTAAAGGACTATGTTATTTACATCTTAGCAGTGCTTTATCTAACCACATTGTAAAAATCATCATCCAGTAATACTCCTTATTTACAAGATTATAAAAATAGATTAAAAAATAATTACGATTTCTGTAACTATCTTTAGATACCTCTGTACTCAATTATAGAAGGAACGGACAACGTGAATTTTACCGACGAAAACATAATGCTACAAGTAAAAAATGGAGATATAGGCAGGACGGCAGTCTTGTTTGATCGGTATCATGCGTCTATCTATAATTACTTTATGAAGATCCATCGCAATAAAATGATTTCTCAAGACTTGACACAAAATGTGTTTGAGAAAGTTATAAAGTATCGATCTTCTTATACCGATCATAAAAACTTTAGATCATGGGTATTTACAATTGCTAAAAATGCAAATATAGATGAGCATCGTAAAAAAAGACCGACGGATAGATGTGACGATTATGTAACGATCCACTCTTTAGAAGATAATGCACAAGAAGTAATGGAGAAATCCGAAAAGAGTAAGCAGCTAATGAAAGCATTAGATATGTTGCCTGTAGAAGAAAAAGAACTGATCGTCCTGACCAAATTTGAAAAAATGAAATTTGCACAAGTAGCAGAAATTATGGGCATGACAGAAAATGCAGTAAAAGTAAAATCACATCGGACTATTAAAAAACTGAGAGCCATTCTCGTAAATGAGATTAGATATGAATATTGATCAATGGGAAGATAAAATAATCAGCTATTTAGAAGGGGATCTAGGACCAGATACTAAACAAGAAATTCTAGATGCCGCTAGCCAAGATAAAGCAATAAAATCTCTATGGCTTTCTTATACTAGCATTTATAATACGATAGATGATATCACACCTGCTGAAATTAGTGATCATGTGAAAACTAATTTTGATACGTTTATCAAAAACGAAATATCTCTGCAACAAACAAAGAAAACAGAGGTAGTAAAAGCCGTCTCTATCCCAATATGGAAAAAAATAATGGCAGTCGCAGCCATCTCTATAGGGATATTATTTATCTGGAATACTAATCAATCAAATCAAGAAATAAATAATAGTCTCGCAGATGTAAACAGTCAACTGGATGAAATACTCGAAAATAAAAGCGCTACGGAAAAAATAAAAGTAATCAGAGTCAGTCATGATAATCAGTCTCCCTCTACGGATGAGAAAACTAAGCAACTCCTAGTTAATGTTTTAAAAAATGATCCTAGCTCTAACGTAAGACTGGCTGCCGTAGAAGCACTAGCCACTTGCACCGATGATGATAAAATTAGAGAAGCCTTAATCAAATCTTTAATGAAGGAGAAAGATGGATTTGTGAGACTAGCATTAGTCAATGCACTAGGCCAACAGTTTGATCATAAAGTTGCAGATACTTTTGAGGAAATAGTAAGTGATAAAACCAATGAAAAATTTATTAGAGATGAAGTAGAGAAAGAATTATTTAGACATAATAAAATAGAATCTTAAAATATAATTTTTAAAAAAGCACACCAAAATTTTAGAATTATGAAATATTTACAAATCATCACGACCCTCTTCTTAGTGATAAGTATACAATACTTTGCGACAGCTCAGAGAAGTATAAGGGAATATAAAGTAGCCCTATCTAGCGGCACACTTGTTCTGGATGATATTAATGATCTAGAAGTAGTCGGATACTCTGGATCAGAATTAATTTTTATGAGCGATTATGAAGACGATGAATCTTCGGATAGAAAAAGAGGCTTAAAATTATTAAACGCTGACGGTCTTAATGATAATACAGGAATAGGAATAGCTGTAAGTAAGGAAGGAAGTACTGTGATCGCTTCTCAAATTACAAGTGACTGTACTTGTGAAAAGATAACTGTAAAAGTCCCTCGCTCAGTAAATGTAAGTATCGTTTCCTCTAGCCACGATGGCAATCTGATCTTAGTGAAAGACTTTGAAAACGAGTTAGAAATATCGACTAATTATCATGACATTCAATTAGAGAATGTGACTGGACCGATGGCTGTAAAAACGCTTTACGGAAATATAGAAGGGACATTTAGCAAACTAAGTCAAACAGGATCAGTCTCTATTTACTCTGTTTATGAGTTAGTAGATATTACTCTACCAAAAAATGCAAAAGCAAATGTTTCCTTATCAACTCCTTATGGAGACGTTTATACTAATGCTGCCATAGAAGTAAATAAAACGAGTAAAGTAGTAAGTACTGGTAATGGAGCAGGAGGCTCTGTAAATACTTGTTCGCCCTCTCCAAGGTCTTCTACTATCAATGGAAAGTTAAATGGAGGAGGAGTAGAATTTAGTATCAAATCTTCTTACGAGGACATCTATCTAAGACAGTTATAAATATTATCAAATAATAAATAAGTTTCGTAACCACCAATTACAATAACTATGATACATCTCGATGATGGCTAACCTGAAGCTAAACGACTAGAAATATATTTCCTAGTCCACATTAAAAAGTCATATTTTTTAATCTACAATTTCTAAAAATGAAATGTACCACTTTCACTCTAGCATTGCTATGCCTTTCTATATTCGGCTTCAGCCAAAAATCATTGAACGCTTTAAGAATCGATGAAAAAACAAAAATAGATGGTCAGCTTACAGAGGCCTTCTGGGAAAAGGCAGAAATAGCAACCGACTTTATAAACTGGCAACCTGAGGCAGGTACAAAACCTGATTTTACAACTGAGGTAAAAATAGTATACGATGATGATGCATTATATATGGGTGCTATCATGCATGCAAATTCTCGCACAGATGTACAAACACAACTCACGGCAAGAGACCAAGTCGGGAATACAGATTTTATAGGAATTCTCATCGACACCTATGGAAACGGAACGCAAGGTTTTGAATTTTTGCTGTGTGCCACTGGAGTACAATTTGACGCAAATGTAGATGACAGTGGTGGTGAAAATTCTGACTGGAGCGAAGTATGGTACAGTGCAGTCGACGTCACCGATAATGGCTGGACTGCGGAATTAAGAATACCCTACTCTGCAATACGTTTCCCCTCAAAAGACATTCAAGAATGGAGAATAAATATACTGAGATCAATTCCATCTACGGGTCAAAAATGTTCGTTTCAGTACATCGATCCGGAGGTATCGGGCTTTGTAAATCAGACTGCTTACTTAAAAGGCATCTCTAATATTAAAGCTCCGATAAGACTGAGTCTTTCCCCTTATGTTACTGGATACGTTCAGCAAAATAAAACGCCTGGTGGTGATCCCGCATCTTCGACTAGTTATTCTTATAACGGTGGCTTAGATTTAAAATACGGTATTAGTGATGCCTTTACTTTGGACATGACATTGATACCAGATTTTGGACAAGTACAGTCAGATGATCAAGTTTTAAACCTCTCTCCATTTGAAGTTCGTTTTGCAGAAAATAGACAGTTTTTTACAGAAGGCGTCGATCTATTTACTAAAGCAGATTTATTTTATTCTAGACGTGTCGGAGGCATCCCATTACATTACTGGAATGTATATAACCGCCTATCTAAAAACGAGAGAGTCATCGACAATCCTGGAGAGACTCAGTTATACAATGCCACTAAAATTTCAGGAAGAACATCTTCAGGCTTAGGGATCGGAATATTCAATGCAATATCCGGACAGACTCAAGCACAAATACAAAATTTACAAACGGGAGAAGTAGAAGCAATTACAACTTCTCCATTGACCAATTATAATGTTGCTGTTTTTGATCAGAATCTTCCTAATAATTCCTCTATCTCATTGACTAATACAAATGTATCTAGAAGAGGAACGGACTTTTACAATGCTAATGTTACGGGAACCACTTTTAATCTAAGGACTAAAGATCAGAAATGGAGTGTTTATGGAAATGGATCTGTCTCCGATATCATCCATTCAAATGAGGACAATATTGTAGGAGGAGACTATGAAATATCAGCTGGGAAAATATCCGGAAAGTTTAATTATGAAATAGAGATAGGTGGTACCAGCACAGATTACCGCATTAACGATCTAGGCTATAATACCGCGACTGACGTAAAAAATTACAGCGCTTATGCAGGATATAACCAAAATACCGCATGGAAAGGAATAGCAAATGGCAGCTTATGGTTTAATGCTACTTATGCCACGACCTATGATAGTAATGATTACAGATATTTCCATATCAATACAGGAATATGGGCCCGTTTAAAAAATCTTTGGACAGTTAATATGTGGACAAATTTCCGTCCTGAAAATCATGATTATTTTGAACCTAGAATTGCTAATCGATCTTTACGACGGGTAGGTACTTATAATATGGGCTGGCACATCGGGACGGATAGTCGAAAAAAATTCCAACTCGGATTATATGTATTTGGAATGAAAAGATTTAGAGCCGGAGCTGATTTACGAGAAATTAGATTAGACCCGAGATATCGAATTAACGACAAGTTTTCTATCTACACCTCTGCTGGAATATATAATCAAAATAAAGATTTAGGTTGGGTAGATTTTGATAATGACGAACCAATAATGGGAATCAGAGATCGTAAAACTGTTATTAATTTGATCGGACTAAACTACTCTTTTAATCATGTCATGACTTTAGAAACTCGTGTGCGACACTACTGGAGTAAAGTCATTTATGATTCGTTCCATGGACTAGATACAGATGGACGATTAATCGACTCTGACTACGATCAATTTAGAGATTTTAGTTTTAACTCATTTAATATAGACATGAATTTTAGATGGAGATTTGCACCAGGTAGTGATATCATAGTCAATTGGAAAAATGCCATCTACGGTGGAACCAGTAATGAGGAAATCAATTTTACCCAGCGATCCTACAGCGATGGACTATCCAGTTTAACTGATCTCCCTCAGACGAATAGCTTCTCTTTAAGAATAGTATACTTTCTAAATGCTCAGGATATTTTATAAAATATATAAATACTAATCTGTTTTTTAGATGGCTGTCACTAATGTGTGATGGCCATTGCTTTTTAAAGTCTAGTCATACTATTACAAAAGTAAATCGTAGTACTTCCCCCTACCACTCTAAAAATTATTTCCTGATATCCCTTTTAATCATCTAAAGAAAAAGGCCGTCTATCGATAGAAAAGTTCATTTCATATAGAACTATGTTAAATAATAGTACTATGCTTTGCATAGTACTATATAAATTATACATTTGTAGTGTCAACAAGTCAAAAGACAAATGAAACAACTTTTATTATTTATAGCTCTCGTAACCACCACCATTACCTCGTTTGCACAATCACCATCTATCTATGGAAAGATTATAGATGAAAATTTAGAGGCATTGGCTTACGCCAATGTCCTCCTTCTACAGGCAGCTGATTCTACATTATATAAAGGAACTGTTATTAACGATGACGGTATTTATCAGTTTAATGGAATTATTGCTGGCAATTATATCGTTAATAGTTCCTTAGTAGGATTTGGAAAAGTGTACTCTGAGATCCTTCATTATGATGGAACTACATCTATAAAAGTCCCTACCCTTCAATTATCAAATGGAATCCAAATAGACCAAGTAACCGTTACTGCTCAGAAGCCTTTTATAGAATTAAAAGCAGACAAGATGATCGTTAACGTTGCTAACTCATCTGTAAATGCTGGAGGAACTGCATTAGAAGTAATCGCAAAAGCTCCTGGAGTTATTGTGGATAATAATAACCGGATAAGTCTAAGAGGAAAGCAAGGTGTACTAGTCACTATCAATGGTAAAAACCAATATTTATCTGGAGATGAGCTATCGCGGTTGTTAGAAAATATGCCCGCTGATAACATACAAAGAATGGAGGTCATTACAAATCCATCCGCAAAATACGATGCAGAAGGAAACAGTGGAATCATAAACATAGTTCTTAAGAAAAACGAAAACCTAGGATTTAACGGCACACTCTCCTCGACCGCTCGACAGGGTAATAAGTTTAGTCATTTCCATAATCTGAATCTAAATCATCGATCTAAGAAATTACATGTATTCGGAGGTTTAGAATACTATGACTGGAACAAGGATCAACAATTAGATCTTTTGAGAAAAATTCCTAATAATGAAGGTGTAACCACTTTTGATCAAGAATCTTTTTTTGATGATGGAGGAGATGGCTACGAAACTAAGCTAGGAGCACGCTGGAACGTGACAGATAAATTAGACATAGGCATAGTCACCCGTCGAGATAGTGATTATTCATTTAGCAACATCGATAATACCACAAATATTTCAGGAACTAATATGCCTCCATTCCAAGTATTATATGTCGATAATAACGGAACAGAAGGTTACACTAAAAATACAGGAAACGTAAATGCCACTTACACATTTAATGATAAAGGAACAACCCTCAGCTTTGATACAGATTATAGCACTTATAGAAATCCAGCTAAATCTACCTATGATAACTTTTATCGCAATTCTGAAAATGACGAAGTAGCACCGACCTATTACTTATCCAACGATCTGAATACGGATATAGATATTTTTGCTTCGACTTTAGATTTTACACATTCATTATCTGAAAAAATACAAATAGAAACAGGCCTAAAATACAGTAGCGTCTCAACAAAAAACAAAACCGTTTTTGAAGATAAAGACAACACAGGTATCTGGAATATCATTACTGATCGATCTAACGAATTTATGTATACAGAAGAAGTCGCAGCTGCCTACATAAACGGATCAGGAGTAATAGGAGCGTTTCAGCTTCAGGCAGGATTACGTACAGAGCGTACAATATCTAAAGCCGTTTCTCCTACTTTAAATATTACTTTACCTAGATCGTATACAAACTTTTTTCCTAGTATCAGTGTCTCTAGATCACTCGATAACGGACATGATATCAGTGCGACTTTTAGTAGAAGACTAGAGCGACCACGTTACGATGATCTTAATCCTTTTGAATATTATTTAGATCAGTACACGTTTAGAAGAGGCAACTCATTTTTAAATCCGCAATATTCGAATGCTTATGGTTTTAATTATGCAATGGGTCGTAAATTATTTATCGCTCTAAACTATAGCCATACTACAGATGCGATTACCTCAGTCATCGAGCAGGATTCAGAGAATAACGTTAATTATCAAACTAATACTAATCTAGATGACCATCATAATATAAGCTGGACATTATCAGCTCCTAAAGTATGGTCGGAGTTTGCGACTTCTAGATTAAACTATACGGGATTTTACAATAAATTTAATTCGGTGATACCATCTGGAATTTTAGCAAACGCTAATGTTGCCCACAATCTAGCCCTTCAAAACGAATTTAGACTTCCGTCGAATTGGAATATGGAGTTATCTGGAAACTATACATCTAAGCTAGTTTTCGGATTATTCCAGATCGATCCACGGTGGAATATAGATGCAGGATTTTCTAGAAAGGTATTAAACAATAAAGGGAAGATTAAAATATCAATTACCGACATCTTTAAAACGAAAGGAAGTATGGTCGATGTGATGCAAGATGATATTAATCTAAAATCTAGAGAAATATTTGACTCGAGAAGAGTGTCATTAAACTTCTCTTACTCTTTTGGAAACCAGAAAGTAAAATCTGTTCGACGCAGAAACACCGCCGGAGCAGATGCTAGTAATAGAATTTAATTCATTCGCTTTACGCGAAAAAAAATCATACTAATCAGTTTTATTTAATAAATTGACTGCTGCTAAAGTGTGGCAGTCAGTTTTTGTTTTCGGCTAAAGCTTAGCAGAGATCTATGGCCTTAGCGGTTTTAATCAAATCTATAAAAGCTGATTATCCCAAAAATCATTTTCCATATCTATAATCTTTACATTAGATATAAATAATTTGTGCTAGGTGTTGATGACGTAATTTTTCTCTTTGGGAATAACAGCTGATGGTATCTGTAGAATAAGTTTATTTTGATTTCCGTACCATTCTGATCCTCTATTTTGGAGTTGACTATAACAGGCGATACTTCTCCAATTAACAGGCAAATCTTCTTCTAAAATGACTTGGACTTGATCTTTACGATCTTTTATCTCAATCACTAATACTTATTTGCTCCTGAAGATTTTCTTTGATTTCTGCACCCTGCTTCTTATAGCTCCTAAAACTGTTACTTAATACTAATTATTTGATATTAATATCAAAACTACTTCCCTCTTCGCTTCATTTCCTTAGTAATATACTCTAGCTCTCGGCCTACCTCTCCAGTGATGGAGGTATTTTCTTTTGCACGACGGATGAGATATGGCACGACTTCTTTGATAGGTCCATACGGTACATACTTAGCCACGTTAAACCCAGCATCTGCTAGATTAAAGGTGATGTAATCACTCATGCCATAAAGCTGACAAAAGTTTATATGACTGTGGTCTTTTGGAATTCCTAGGTCTTCGATAAGCTTGGCTTGGTACTGATTACTTTTTATATTATGAGTAGCACAGATAGAACCGATAGCCTCATAATTCTCCATGCAGAATTTTAAGGAATGGTCATAATCGGCATCTACTGCAGCCTTATTTAAATGTATAGGTGAAGTGTACCCTTTCTCCTCTGCTCTTTTTCTCTCCTTGTCCATATATGCACCTCTGACTAATTTAGCCCCGATACGATATCCGTTTTCTTGTGCAATCTGATGATCTGATTTTAGCTGGGCAAGTTTATCGTGTCGATATAACTGATAGGTATTATAGACGACCACTTTCTCTTTATTAAACTTAGCCATCATCTCGTCTACTATTTTATCGATAGCTATCTGCATCCAGCTCTCCTCTGCATCCACTAAAACAGATACACCCAGCTCCTCCGCTCTGGAACATATCTGGGTAATTCTATCTATTAATCGTCCAAAGTTTATTTGCTCAGATGGTGTGAGAGGCTCTCCTTCATTACATTTTAATAATAATTCATCATCGGCTAGACCTGTAAGCTTTGTGCTTATTGCCGGTACAGAACTATTAGATGCTGCTAACTCTACTGCCTTTATCGTTTCTTTCATGACGTCATCCAGATCATCTTCTCCAGACTTCCCCTCTGCTCCATAATCCAGTATAGTTAAGGTATCGTTTTTATGTAGACGATCGATCGCTGGCTGACAGTCTAGTAAGTTTTCTCCACCCACAAACTGTTTAAATATAGTTTTACGTACGATGGGTTTTACGAAAGGCAGATTTGCCTTTACCGCGAATAAACCTATGGTGGACCCGATATCTACTAGTAACTTTTTGCTCATTAATTTAAATAAGCGATAGGTATTAGTCAGCTCACTATCAGACTTATCACTAAAAGCTATTCTTGTATTACTAAAATCGAGATTGATCGATTTATGTTCAGGCTCTGGTACGGCCATTATAGTTATTTATTTATGGTTGATTTCCAAATTTCCCAAGATCTCTCCGCCTGTAAGTGCAGCATTTCTAATCCATTTTTTATAGATGCTCCGTTACGTTCTCCCCTTTTCAAAAATAGAGATTTTTTAGGATTATAGATTAAATCAAATAGTAAATGTTTTTGTTCAATAAATTCATAAGGAATTTCAGGACAAGTTTTTTCATTGGGAGACATCCCCAAGGGTGTTGTATTTACGATCAGTCTATTTTTACTTAAAATCTCCTTATTTAAATTCTTATATCCTCGATATCCACGCTTTCGCGAAATGATATTAACCTTGATATTCCTTTTTTTAAGCACATGTATTATTGCTTTTGCAGCCCCTCCATTACCGAGAACCATCGCTTCTGTAACCTTTTTACGACCTATTAATGTCTCAATTGATTTTTCAAAACCGTAAACATCCGTATTATAACCTACCCAAAGACCATTTTCACTTTTGACGGTATTTACAGCCATGATACTTTTTGCAGAGCTGTCGAGTCGATCTAATAACGGGATAATTTTCTCTTTGTAAGGAATGGTAACATTAAACCCTAGAATATCTGAAGGTAGTTTTTTCCACAAATCATCTAAATCTGCAATCGGATAAGATAAGTAGGAGGTCTTTTTTATTTTCTCCTTTTGGAATTTCTTACTAAAATAAGTCGGCGAAAAAGAATGACTTAAGGGATACCCGATCAGACCGTATTTATACTTTACTACCATCTACTTACCTTTTCCTTGTATTAATACGAGAACGGTGTAAAATAGAATTTTAAAATCTAAAGATAGAGACATGTTTTCTATATAAAGTATATCGTATTTTAATCTCTGAAGCATCTGGTCTAGATTAGAGGCATAGCCATACTTTACTTGTCCCCATGAGGTAATTCCTGGTCTAACTTTTAGTAGATGTTTATAATGTGGCTCTACCTCAGATATGCGATCTATAAAAAATGCACGTTCTGGTCGCGGCCCTACTAAAGACATTTCTCCTTTTAAAACATTCCAGAACTGTGGTAACTCATCTAGCCTCCATTTACGCATCGTACGTCCCCATGTGGTGACTCTAGGATCATGATCATGAGATAACTGAGGCCCATCTTTTTCCGCATTTACCTTCATCGATCTAAACTTGATAATATTAAAAGGTTTTTGGTTTAGTCCGATCCGCTCTTGCTTAAAAAATATCTCTCCCTCTGAAGATAGTTTTACTCTGATGATAATAAATAATAATACGGGAGATAAAATTATCAGTGCCACTAAACTGACAAATACATCCATAGCTCGTTTTACGATACGCTGCCACTTAGGCATCAGTTCTTGTTCTACCTCTATTAAAACGGCACCATATAAGTGACTCATTTTTACCGAACCTAATATAATATCATACATATCTGGAATCACCTTTACTAATAGCTCCTCTTTATAATCAAACAGAATGTTTAAAATTTTACGCAGCTGTTTATGCTCAGAAGTTTCTACCGCTATGATAATATCCTGAATTTCCTTCTCCTTTATTACCTGATCGATATTATTTATGTTTCCGAGATTAGGAATGTAATTAGATAAGTGATTTTGGCTTTTACCATTAGAGTCTATAAACCCTATAAATTTATGCCCGAGACTATGAGGTCTACTCGTGAGATCCGTATATAAGTCTACAGCATTACTGTCGCCTCCTATGATCAGGGTATTATAAGATACTTTACCTGCTTTTAATTTATTTTTTGCGTAACTAAGCAAGATGATGCGCAAGGTAATCGTAAGTAAAAAATGGAAAGCAAATAATGAGAACAAGGCTCGTATGTAAGATATATTTCCGTAAACCGTATCGTCTAACAAGATCGTAAAAAACAGAACTAGAGATCCTATAAATGATAAGGTAACGGTCCTCTTAAAGGTCGCCCATCTAGAATATCTATAGATATCGGTGTACTTATCAAATACAGAATACATTAAAAACCAAAAAAAAGGAATCACTATTAGTCCGAGGTAGAGCTTCTGATCTTCTACGATCTGCTCTATCGGCAACCCTGGGTACTCTACCCTTTTTCTAAAAATAAAAAACAGAAACCACGCCAGCATAGCCGATAAAAAATCAGCCAATTGGTAAATCAGAAGTGCTATACGAGGTTTACTTTTCATTAATAATTAAAAGTGTACGAGCTTTACATTATCGATATAAATGGTCTCATCTGCAGTCGCACTAGAGCTCTGTAGCGTAAACCTAACTCTAAAACTTTCCACATTTTGCACCTGTACAGTGCTAGATAAATCTAAATAAACCTTATTCCATTCTGGAGATTCCTTTAAAAAGATAAAAGGGATATAACCTTCCTCTCCGGTATCAGATATCGCCACTACTCCAGCTGTAAAGGTCGTTTCTGATTTATACTCTAATTCTAAAAAGGCAAAGTTATTAGTACCCACCACATCAAAATATCCGATGGAGGTAGAAACATCTAAAATTTCGTGTTCCGGTTTAACATTTAAGACTGCTACGTTAGAACCATTTTGTTGTTCTATGGTGACCTCTGATTCTGGATCATCATCCTCGTCCTTTGTAAATATATGATTACCCTCAAAATCCTCAATAAACGAAAACTTAGTTACATCCGTATATCTAAAATCTAGGGTCATCGTATCTACTGCGTTTTCGACTAGATTTTTCTCCATCACTATCACTCCATAAAAGGGATAAGTAATACTAGAGGTAAAACTTCCATTATTTCTGACACCAGCATTTACCCGTATAGTCGTAGGGTCGGTTACTGGTAAAAAGGGAACGGTGCTATTTATAGGCCACACTCCTAAATCTTGCTGATCGACAGTGATCCAGAGATCCTTTATTCTATGCTCATTACCACCCTGGCCTATAGCCGTTATCAGATTAGGTCGTTTAAAAAAAATACTACTTTCTATAGTATCAGATCCATCAAATATTCCACAAGAAGATAGACTAAAAATGATCAGTAAAATATATAGTTCTTTAATTCTCATGAACTCTTTTGATTGTTTATAAAAATACATTCTTGGATTTCCTCTGCCATTTCTAATGACTTTAATCCGTCTTTTATAGTAACGCTCGTGGATGTGTTATCGGCTATTGCCGAATGAAAATCTTTTAGTTCTTCTACGATAGCGTTATTAGGAATTATTTCTGGAGATTCTATGCTGATATACTTTTTTCCCATCATGGTCTCTATAGACATCTGATTACTAGGATCAGAAGATGTCTCTGATAAACTTACTACCTGAGTCTCTTTATTTAAAAAATCGAGACTGATATACTTATCCTCTTGGAAAACTCTAAACTTCCGCATCTGTTTTAAACTGATTCTACTAGCGGTAAGGTTTGCGACACAACCATTATCAAAATTTATTCTCGCACTACAGATGTCTGGAGAGTTTTCTACGACATTTACTCCGTTAGCAACAATCGAGGTCACCTCTCCTTTTACAAAATAGGCAAGTAAATCTAAATCGTGTATCATTAAATCCATCACTACGGATACGTCGTTACCTCTCGGGTTAAACATGGCTAGTCTATGAGCTTCTATAAATTTTGGTTGCAAGCCAGATCGCTCTATAGATTTTACTACGGGATTATATCGTTCTACATGACCTAGTTGTACTTTGACTTTTTTTTCATTGGCTAAAGCCAATAAAATTTTACCTTGCTCTGTCGTTTCCACAAAAGGTTTTTCTATAAAAGCATGCTTTCCTCTACTGATCACCTTATGTGCAATCTCATAATGAGTCTTAGTGGTAGATACTATTATAATAGCATCAGTGTCGGAGATTAGATCATCGATATCATCATAAGATTTTATATGATAGGATTCCGATACAGTCCTAACTCGTTCCTTATTAATATCATAACACCCCACTAAATCAAAGTCAGTTTTTCCTAAGCATTTTATATGAATCTCTCCCAGGTGACCTGTACCGACTACTCCTATTTTTACACCCACTACTGAAAATATTTTAAAGTGACGCCTAAGATGGTCAAAACTAAAATAATTCCTAATGCCCATTTTAAAGAAAATCGAATATGATGACTAAAAAGTCGTATCCGATCAGCATGTTTTGGGTATCTCGGGATGATCTCAGTCTCCATTTTGTGATTATTGAAAATATGACTAGTAGAAAATTCTATCTCATTCTTTACCAGATACTTGTAATCCTTGATAACTTTCATGCGGAAATAGATATTCAGGAATATCAAAGCAATTACTAGTCCGATCACAAATACAAGTAGAAAAATGTTCATTTATTGCTTACTTTGAGTGCGTCAAAAGTAAAACTTTATGATTTATAACCCTCGACTTATAGCTATAGTATTATACATGATATTTTCTATGAATATCTGTTATGCTCAGCCTAAGGATATAAGCTATTATTTACCCCAAATAAAATACGATTCTTCTATCCCGACTCCAGAAGAATTCCTCGGCTATCAGATCGGCGAATGGCATATATCTCATGATCAGCTAGTCGCTTATTGTAAGGAGCTAGCCCGGGTCAGTAATCGTATCGTTCTAAAAGAAATAGGCCGGACACATGAACATAGACCTCTATTAAATCTAATATATACGACTCCAGAGAATCATAAAAATCTAGAAACTTTAAGGCTACAACATTTAAAACTATGTGATGCTAGTATCTCTAAATCCTTAGATTTAGACAAAACGCCTCTGGTCTTATATCAGGGATACAGTATACACGGCAACGAGGCGAGTGGTTCTAATGCAGCTATGCTGAATGCCTATTATCTCGCCGCTGGACAAAGTAAGGATATCACTTCTCTATTAGAGAAAAGTATAATCATCATAGATCCATGTTATAATCCAGATGGATTAAATCGTTTTGCGACATGGGTAAATATGCATAAAAATGCTAATATCATCGGAGACGAAAACGATAGAGAATTTTCTGAAG
>Ga0114957_1003229_pt1 | contig 14845 bp, 14 predicted proteins | sample BantaG_FD_87175 | JGI IMG/M metagenome (GOLD analysis project Ga0114957, IMG submission 87175) | Marine algal microbial communities from Bantry Bay, Ireland - BantryBay_4 metaG | ecosystem: Host-associated > Algae > Red algae > Unclassified | place: Bantry Bay, Ireland | collected 2014-11-21 | reverse complement strand
TCGTAGCTTTAGCGAAGACTTGTTGGTGGTTATAGCGAGGGGGATCACCTCTTCCCATTCCGAACAGAGCAGTTAAGCTCCTCAGCGCCGATGGTACTATCCGAGAGGATGGGAGAGTAGGTCGCCGCCAACTCAATATTACAAATTAAGCTCATTGCGAAAGCAATGGGCTTTTTTTGTTTGGGGAAGAGGTAACGATATCGTAAATGTTAGTGGTTTTTTCTAGCAGTGTGTTAAATGCACAATGTACTGCTGATGCTGGAGAGCATCAGGCGATGTGCGTTAATTTTTGGGGAGAATTCGATACAATAAATCTAGGAGGAATACCTTCAGCGTTTAATGGTACGCCTCCTTATCAATATGTATGGGAGACAAATTTTTATAGCCTAACTGGGAATTTACATACAGCGTCTTTATTGCTCAATGACACAACCCTTGCAAATCCATTCCTTGGACCTATAAATAGTTCTTCAATAACGGAGTTGACAGTTAAACTTACTGTTACAGATTCAAATAATAATGTTTGTGTAGATAGTGTGACTATAAATTTCCCAAAATTTACTCAAACTAATGCTGATGTTTATGCAACTATAGATGCTGGAGATACTATTGTATTAAGCTCACAAATTTATGGAGATTCACCTCCTTTTTCTTACCATTGGGAATCAGCATGGAGGTGCTCATTCACATTACCCAGAAGTAGATATTTGTGCACCTAGTATAAATGGATTATTTCAACTCGTTCTACTTATATCTTGTATTCAAGGTATTCCTACAGGAGGATTTGCTAGTGGCGGCGGTGGGACTTTATTTGCAGCTTAACCCTCCCCTCCAAGTTAAACCTAAAATCCCCCATTAAAGTCTAGCCAATTCATTAACTTTGTCCTCTAAAAGTCCAAGACATATTTATGAGCAGTCACAAAAAAAACTTACCTTTAAAACTGGAATTACTCTGGTGGATATTCACACTAGTCGTACTTGCAGGAGTTCTCATTCCAATTCTAAGCAGCATAGAGCACTATCCTTTCACAAAGATTAATATTCTTTTTGTCGTTGTTTTTATAACATTGGCTCGCTACATCTTTTTGTTGCGCCATACTTTTTTAGCAAAACAACAAAAACTGAAAGCAGTACTTATTTTCGTAAGTATCCCTTTTCTTTTTTTTCTTATTAGTCAAATGCATTTCTTTCAGACTTATTTAGATGAAAATGGAGTGGAAGCTTTTATTGATACAAGCCTGTCTATCGACAAACGAAATAGTCTGGCAAGCTTTGTACGAAATCAAATGATGTTTTTTGGAGCAGGTGCTGTAATCACTGCATTTATATTTCCATTTAGAATGTTGATGTCTATTTGGACGTTTAGAAATAGAGGAAGGGCTTAGTAAAAAAAGAATGGGTGCCAGGTATCCGGTTTCCGGTATCCGGCGAATGTGAACACGATCGAATTCACGTTCGCCGGATACCGGAAACCCGTCACCGGTTACCAAACTACCACGTTGCCCAAATTTAATGCTTCTTACTTTCAAATGTTTTGAGACAACGGCCGAAATAATATCCAAGATCCAACAAGACCCGCTCATCAGATAAAATTAAAAAACAACAACTCATGTCAGCAGTAAAAGAATTCAACGAGTATCGGGAAAAAATGAATGAAAAAATTCTTGGGCAGGATAATAAAGTGCTCAAACGTTTTTTTAATCTCGATACGAATGCTTACCAGGATGGCGCATTACCGAAAAAAACAAAAGAACTGTTGGGGCTCGTTGCTTCCATGGTTTTGCGTTGTGATGATTGTATCGCTTATCATCTGGGGACTTGTCATGAAATAGGAATAAATAAAGAAGAAATTTTTGAAGTATTTGCCATCGCTAATTTAGTAGGCGGATCAATTTGTATTCCGCACACTAGAAGAGCAGTTGAATATTGGGAAGCACTTGAGAACGAAAGTAAAGCATAGGCGGCAAAGCCGCAAGTTAAAATCAAAATGTAAATCAAAATCAAAACGCTCTAGCCCTTTTTCTTTAGGCTTAAAGCTCCTTTTTTTTGATAAATTTTTTACAAGCATGTAATAAATGGCTAACTACTTAGACGAACTAAACGACATACAACGAGCAGCAGTCACTACTACGGAAGGTCCGGTATTGGTGGTGGCAGGTCCGGGATCAGGAAAGACAAGAGTGCTTACTTATCGCATCGCCCATATCATAAATCAGGGAGTCGCTCCCTGGGAAGTACTAACGTTAACCTTTACTAATAAGGCTGCCAAAGAAATGAAAGAAAGAATTTCTTTGGTCGTTGGTGATAAGGCAAATAGTTTATGGGCAGGAACCTTTCACTCTGTGTTTGCGAGGATACTTAGAGTAGAAGCAGATAAGATTGGCTATCCTTCCAGCTTTACGATCTACGACTCAGATGACACGAAGAGTTTGATTAACTCAATTATCAGAGAAAAAGGATTGGATCCAAAAGTATACAACGTGAATACGGTTCGCTCAAGGATTTCTTCCGCTAAGAGTAGTATCATGTCAGCCATGGCTTACGCCAACAGTCCGGAGAAAAACCTGGAAGACCGAAAGGCAAGAATCCCTGAAGTAGGAGCCATCTATCAAACCTATGCAGCTCGTTGTAAAAAAGCAGGTGCCATGGACTTTGATGACTTGTTGTACCAGCTTTATTTGTTGTTGGACAGAAATCCGGATAAGGTCAGAGAAAAATATCAACAAAAATTCCGCTACGTTTTGGTAGATGAGTTTCAGGATACGAATACCTTGCAATATGGTATTTTGAAATTGCTGGTTGCGTATCCTGGTAGCCCTACCAATGTTTGTGTAGTAGGAGATGATGCGCAAAGTATCTATGCATTCCGTGGAGCTACGATTAAAAATATTCTTGACTTTCAAAACGATTTTAAAAATCTGAAGACCTTTAAACTTGAACAAAATTACCGTTCAACAGAACATATCGTTCAGGCTGCTAATGAGGTAATCACGAACAACCAAAAACAAATACAAAAGAAAATTTGGTCACATAAAGGTTCCGGACAAAAGATTCAGGTGGTGCAGGCTATGACGGATTCGGAAGAGGGGCGTAGAGTGGCAGGGATGGTTGTTGAACAAAAAACAAGATACCATCTGAAAAATAATGAGATTGCTATTTTGTATAGAACAAATGCGCAATCAAGAAGTTTTGAAGAATATTTGAGGAGACAGAATATCACTTATCGGGTGTATGGAGGTTTGTCTTTTTATCAACGAAAAGAAATAAAAGATTTGATTGCTTACTTGCGGGTGGTGGTCAACCAAAACGATGAAGAAGCATTCAAGCGTGTGATCAATTATCCGAAAAGAGGCATTGGAAAATCTTCCTTAGATAAATTAACGGGGCTTGCCACTGAATTGGATAAGAGTATTTGGGATACCGTTGACGTAGCTACTACAGTTCCAACCAAGGCTAGAAACTCCATGCTGGATTTTAAGAAAATGATCAAACATTTCCAAAGCAAAGCAGCTAAAGAAAATGCCTACGAAATAGCAAAATTAGTTGCCCGGCAGTCCGGGATTATTGATGCGCTCAAAGGAGATACTACGGTAGAAGGCCTGGGGCGTATGCAAAATATAAATTCACTGTTGGACGGTATGAGCGAGTTTGTAGAAACAGATACTACCACTCCCGATGGCCAGCCAGAAGACAAATCACTAGCAACCTATTTGCAAAGTATTTCATTGCTGACCGATCAGGATAAAGAAGGGGAAGAAGATAATTCAGTGACCTTAATGTCCGTCCACTCTGCAAAAGGACTGGAATTCAAATCAGTTTTTGTAGTTGGACTGGAAGAGAAATTATTTCCCTCATTCATGTCTATGGACAGTCCGGAAGGATTGGATGAAGAACGTCGGTTGTTTTATGTGGCGATTACCCGGGCGGAACAGTTCCTTACCCTTAGTTTTGCACGAAGCAGATATCGCTATGGCAAAATGGAGGAAAACCGCATGAGCCGCTTTTTGATGGAAATCAATTCAGCTCATTTGGAAAGTGCAGGCTCACTACGTGGGGGAGGCCGCCAGCTAAAAGAGACGAGAGGAGGATTGCCCAGCGAAAGAATCAACGCTGGAGTAAGAGGGAAATTTAAATCAAACCGTCCGGCTACGGCACCTCCCAAAGGTATTGATCCGAAAAAATTTAACCCAAGCCCCAGTGACTCAATACAGACTGGAATGAAAGTTCTGCACATGCGGTTTGGTGAAGGTAAAGTGCTGAGTATTGACGGTTCGGAAGCAAGCAGAATTGCTACTATCTTTTTTAAGGGAATTGATAACCCACAGAAGAAGATTATGCTGAAGTTTGCTAAACTGCAGATTGTGAGTTGAATGGTAGGAAGTGGGAAGTTAGAAGTTAGAAGTTGGAAGTGGGAAGTTGGAAGTGGGAAGCTTCACGCGATCGCGGGTTGCCGCGTTAAAGGGAAAGCTTCCCACTTCCCAATTCCTACCCAAAATATATGAATACAAGCAAAAAATCACAACTCATCAGAGAGGAAGCAAGGAAACTAGGCTTCGACTTTATAGGTATGGCACCTGCGGTGTTTATGGAGGAAGAGGCACGTCGTCTGGAGCAGTGGCTCAATCAGGGAATGCATGGCAAGATGGCGTACATGGAAAACCACTTTGATAAAAGAGTAGATCCCACCAAACTGGTAGAAGGAGCGAAGTCGGTTGTGTCGCTTACCTACAATTATTTTCCCAGCAAAAAACAAGCTGATCCGACAGCACCAAAGATTGCAAGTTATGCCTATGGGGAAGATTATCATTTCGTCGTTAAGCGAAAGCTAAAAGCTCTATTGCAGTTTATTGAAGAGAAAATCGGAGCAGTATCGGGGCGTTGTTTTGTAGACTCGGCTCCGGTGCTAGAAAGGGATTGGGCAAAGCGAAGCGGGAATGGTTGGATTGGAAAAAATACCTTACTGATCAATCCAAAGCAAGGATCCTATTTTTTTTTAGCTGAGCTAATTGTTGATCTTGAACTGGAGTATGATGCTCCAATGAAAGACTTTTGTGGTACTTGCACCCGTTGTATAGATGCCTGCCCGACAGATGCGATTGATTCAAATGGTTACATACTCGATGGAAGTAAATGTATTTCATACTTTACCATAGAACTGAAAGAAGCTATTCCGGAAGCATATAAAGGGAAGTTTGAAAACTGGGCTTTTGGCTGTGATATTTGTCAGGAAGTATGTCCCTGGAATCGGTTTTCTAAACCGAATGAAGAAGCCGCATTTCAGCCACATGAAGATTTGTTGAAAATGAGAAAAAGTGAATGGGAGGAAATTACAGAAGAAGTATTCAGAAAAGTATTTAAGAAATCAGCAGTCAAGCGTACTAAGTATAGCGGACTAAAGCGAAATATTGAATTTTTGGAAAAGTAGCGCGCTCAAAAATTTAGCTAACCTTAGTTGTATTAAACACCGGCAGCAAGTTAATCTCTACCCAGAAATTAGCAATGGCAGCAATTACAACATTAAAGTCATTGATATCAATAGGTTTGTTGACGTAGGCATTCGCGCCATACTCATAACAGGTCACCACATCTGCTTGGTGTAAAGAAGAAGAAAGGACTACCATAGGAAGTTTTTTGTACTCATCGTCATCGTACATCATCTTTAAGATTTCAATACCTCCAATTCTTGGCATATTCAAATCCAGTAAAACGAGTGCGATTTCAGATAATTCGGCGCTATCCAGGTAATTGAGTAATTCCTGGCCATCATTGACATGAACCAATTCTATAGGCAGCGAAAGGTCTGCAAATGCAAGTCTTGTCAACTCCACATCCGCAAGATTATCCTCTGCTAGTATAATTTTCTTAATTTTTTGATTATTCATCATTACTTTATCCCTTAGCGAACCTTTGTATTATACTAGCTTATTTGTCAAATGTTCGATTTTTTGAAAAAAAACATTTGAGTAAGTTAGTTTATTGATATGCTAAAACAATTCTTAACACCTCTTAGCGTACAAAGCTAAATCAATGATTAGTCCAAAGATAATGTATTTCACTATAATTGGTTCATAATAAATAAATTGAGCTACTGACCGAAAGATTTTAGAATACTATATTTGCCAATAAAACCGCCGTTAATATGAATCGAGTAATTTATTTCTTATCCTTTTTCCTAAGCTCATTAATAGTATCATGCAATTCTAATGCAAAAACCAAGCCCCAAGAGACTGCGCCAACCACGAAATCTCCCGAAATAAACAAAAAATCGAACAAAAATGCCAAGAGTAAAACGATTTTGTTTTTTGGAAACAGTCTGACAGCAGGCTACGGGATTGATCCGGCAGAGGCATTTGTAGGTCTTATTGAAAAGCGAATTGACTCCCTTAACCTGGATTATAATGTAGTAAATGCAGGGATTAGTGGTGATAAAACAGCCGGTGGACTAAGCCGGGTTGACTGGATACTTGAACAGCAAAAAGTCGATATTTTTATACTGGAACTAGGAGGTAATGATGCTTTACAAGGGGTAGCCCCCTCTAGCGCAGAAAAAAATCTACAAGGTATCATCGATAAAGTGAAAGCCAAATATCCGGCAGCTAAAATTATACTGGCAGGGATGGAGGCTCCACCCAATATGGGTAACAAATATACGGCAAAATTCAGAGCGATGTACCCTCGTTTGGCCAAAGCAAATAACCTGGCATTGATTCCGTTTATTTTGGATAAGGTAGGTGGTATTCCAGAGCTAAACCTAAAAGATGGAATTCATCCAACTCCGGAGGGACATCAGATTGTTGCAGAAAATATTTGGACAATACTAGAAGACTTACTCTAACTAAATCTGAACTAAAACTAAATGAAATTACGTAATCAATATATCGCCATTGCTGCTTCGATACTGATATTAGGAGCATTGGTTTACTATTTTACAGATATTGTAACTTATGTTTTGATTGCCTGGGTATTATCAATGATTGGTCAGCCTCTCATGCGTTTTTTTCAATCAAAACTGAAGGTTGGGAAATTCAAAGTAGGGCCAAACACAGCAGCAGTACTGACCTTACTTTTGTACTTTATTTTGGCGATTACGCTTGTATGGTTATTTGTACCACTCATTATTGACCAAACCCGAAACCTGGCTAACGTAGATCATTCAGATTTTATATCAACACTGGAAGTTCCATTAAACCAAATGAGTAGCTGGTTGGTAGAAATAGGTTTGGTCGAACAAAGTGAAGCGCCAAGTGAGCAAATTCAAAATGCTTTTAGGAAATGGTTTCAATGGGATCGGATTGGAAACTTCTTTAGTTCCATCTTCTCTGTAGCAGGTAATTTTTTGTTTACTGTTTTCTCTGTCGTTTTTATTACTTTTTTCTTCTTGAAAGAGCAAGGCTTGTTTGTTAACTTTCTAACCGCAATTGCACCCAGTGAGTATGATGAGCACGTCAAAAAATCAATCGATAGTATATCTCGGTTATTAACCCGTTATTTCGCAGGCATACTGGCACAGATCACAGCGATCACGATTTTTGTTTCGGTGTTGCTGGGGTTGCTGGGTATTAAAAACGCCTTGTTGATTGGTTTCTTTGCCGGGCTGATAAATGTCATCCCATATCTCGGTCCTATCATGGGAGCAAGCTTTGGTATTTTTGTAACCATCTCGTCTAATATTGGAATTGATTTTTATTCAGAAATGGCGCCACTATTGTTTAAAGTTGCAGGCGTTTTCGTTGCTATGCAAATGCTGGATAACTTCTTTTTACAACCCTATATTTTTTCAAATAGTGTATTAGCTCATCCACTTGAGATTTTCATCGTCGTATTGATGGGCGCACAAGTTGGTGGCATCAAAGGTATGGTATTGGCGATCCCTGCTTATACGGTATTGAGAGTAATGGCAAGGGTCTTTCTGAGCGAATTTAATATTGTAAAGAAATTAGTTGGTCGGATTGAGGATGAAGTGCCGTAGAAGAATGTGAATCGGAATGTGAACGTGAATGCCCTCTAACGCAAGAACCCGCTAATGTAACAAAACATTAGCGGGTTCTACGTTTGCAAATCTACAAGTTGGAAGAAAATTCTAATTCAAATTCCCTACTTGTTATCCTGCTTAGCAAAAACTCTCTTCAACAAATCAGTAGGTCGGGCCGAAACATTTTTACGGATATCTATTTCTTTTTTCTCAACCATTGAAAACAAACCCTTCATGGCCTCATTGGTAACGTAGTCATTGATGTCTGGATTCATTTTTTGAACAAAAGGAATCTTGTTGTAAGCAGTAATAGCATCTTTCCAGTATTTCGTTGCATTCACTTTGTCCAATGACTTCCGAACTTCTGGCTTAAAGGCAGAATAGAGTTGCTTATTGGTTGATCGGTTGAGATAATCTGTAGCAGCATTATCCTGGCCCATCAAAATGTCCATTGCATCACGGATTGTCATTGATTTGATGGCACTAACGAAAATAGGTTTTGCTTTCTTCGCTGCATCTTCAGCCCCTCGGTTCAGCAATTCCAGCATTCTGTTTTCAACATTATCAAAACCAGGAATTACCTGAAGTCGCTCCGTTACTTTTTGTACTTCTTCAGGAAGAAAAATTTTGTAGGCACTTTTTAGGTAGCCATCTTTTTGCGAAAGCTTGTCAGCACCATTACTGATTCCGATATTTAAAGCTTCTTTAAGTCCAGCGCCGATTTGAGCGGAAGTAAGCTCTCCACTCTCCAGCATAGAACCTGCAATATTTTGTAATTCAGTGCAGGCTGTCAATTGCACGACTACGAGTATTAACATTATTTTTTTGAACATTAGATAAAGGTTTTTGTGATATAATTAAGCCCTTTTGCTTGTTTAGACTAAGTTGATGTGCTTTTGTAACACAAATACTTAACCACAAACGTGTTATAGAAATTATAAAGTTTTGTGGTGTCAGTAGAAGAAATTTTGAATAATCCTTTTAACGCGCTCTATGTTTTGTGTTTTATACATTGGTAGAGTATTTAAAATTCACGCATTCAAAATTTCTCGCCCGACACCTCACTTCCGACACTCACCCAGCATAAAAAGTCAAACAATTAGTACATAAACAGCCATTAAACTGCTCCCGCAACTGTTCCCTCGTACGGCTATGAATCTGGACCTCCTGGCACCAGCAATTCTCATCACCGTAGCATAAAAAGCCCCCATTGCATCGCGGACATTGTTGCAAAAAGGAATCGTTTTCCTCTACGTATACTTTTTTGAGTTTGGCATGAGGCAGCGGGTTCTGTTTGCCAATGCGGATCTTTACTTCCTGGATCGTGTTAAACTGATGTTTCAAGGCCCAAATGATATTTTGAGCCAGCGTTTCTATCAGTTTCACAGGTTTGCGCATTTCTGCCTGACAGACTAAAAACACGGTTTCGTAATTGATTGTCTGAGAAACATCGTCTGTCTCAGCTGCTCCCTGAAAAGAAGTCTCTATATAAACGTCTATGGTGTACTGGTTGCCAATGAGAGATTCTTCCTCATAAACTCCATGATAAGCGTAAAACTGAAGGCCTTCCAAGGCGATTAATCCCATATCTTGTGTGTTTATCGATGCTGTTGCTAGATGCTGGTTCCTAGATGCTGGTTCACTGCTAACGCAGATGCTCGCGACCACTTACGTTCGTGTGATCCAGCATCTAAGAACCAGCATCCAGAACAAAAGTAATGAAAAAGAATTATTCAAGCGATAATAGCCGACAGGCATCTTAGTGGAAACATTGCCCCTAAATATGTATTTTTGCAATGTTTTGACAAATTTCCGAATTTGCACCTTCTACTAGCTGAACATGGGCTAAAATTAAAACTTTGTCTAAATCTATTCGTTTAGTATTTGAGCGTATAAAATCACATTGAACAACTTCATTATCATTTAAAATTGAAATATTATGCAAAATAGTGAAAACGGTACATCCAACGGTTCTATCCAGAAAAGAGCACGTGAAGACCAATATCAGGGACATGATTATTATTTACTGGATGAGCTTTTGGAAGAAGACCATTTGTTGGCGCGCGATGCGGTACGGGATTGGGTGAAACAAGAGGTTAGTCCAATCATTGAAGCGTATTCCGAAAAGGCAGAATGTCCAACACAACTTTTCAAAGGACTGGCAGAAATAGGAGCTTTTGGCCCCAGCCTTCCGGAAAAATACGGTTGTGGTGGAATGGATGAAATTGCATATGGTATTATCATGCAAGAGCTGGAAAGAGGTGATTCGGGGATCCGCTCCATGGCTTCTGTACAAGGTTCTCTGGTGATGTATCCCATCTATAAGTTTGGTTCTGAAGAACAAAAAATGAAGTACCTGCCCAAAATGGCAAAAGGAGAATTGATTGGTTGTTTTGGCTTGACCGAACCTGATCACGGCTCCGACCCATCTAGCATGATCACCAATATCAAAGATGATGGAGATGCTTACATATTGAATGGTGCAAAAATGTGGATCACCAATTCACCGATTGCGGACCTTGCCGTTGTTTGGGCAAAAGATGAAGAGGGCCTCATCAGAGGTTTGATCGTAGAAAAAGGAATGAAAGGATTTTCTGCTCCTGAAATTCACGGAAAATGGTCGCTTCGTGCATCCATTACCGGAGAACTTGTCTTTGAAGATGTAAGGGTTCCTAAAAGCAATGTTTTACCAAACGTTCAAGGTTTGAAAGGACCTCTGACTTGTTTGTCAAAAGCACGTTATGGTATCGCCTGGGGCGCCATGGGAGCAGCACTTGATTGCTACGATTCCGCACTACGTTACTCAAAAGAACGTATTCAGTTTGGTCGTCCAATTGGTGGTTTCCAGTTGACACAAAAGAAGCTGGCGGAGATGATTACAGAAATTACCAAAGCACAATTACTAGCCTGGCGTTTGGGTACACTCGCCAATAAAGGCAAGGCCACTCCAGCTCAGATCTCAATGGCGAAGCGAAACAATGTGATGATGGCATTAGAAGTAGCTCGTGAGGCCCGACAGATTCATGGAGGAATGGGAATTACCAACGAATATCCATGTATGCGCCACATGATGAATCTTGAAACCGTTTTGACCTATGAAGGTACCCACGACATTCATCTGCTGATTACCGGAATGGACGTTACTGGATTTAACGCGTTTACGTAGAAAATGGCAATGGCAATCTCAATGTTTCCCGCGAACGTGTTTTCATTGAAATTGTGGTTGCGATTGCCATTTATGAACGTTAAAGAATATTTAAAAACTTGCGACCTATAGGCAGATATCTCTATTTTAGGCTAGAACGTCAATGGAAGGACATACTTTGTCTATAAGATTAAAAGTTTAACTATTGGAATTGTTAGCTTCAAGCTTAAATATCTTTTTGGTGAGAAGATATATTCTGTTTCTTGCTTACACCATTTGATTGAAATCAAACGTTCTATATAAATGGGAGTCCCACCTTTTTGAAAGGGCGTTCTCAGGTAGTCAGCTCAAACGATATGGGTTGAGTACTGCCAAAGCATGTTTAACAACTCAAGCCTGTTATGAATCGTATTAAAGTTATCATTTTTGTATTTATAGCGTTGTTAGCCTTTTCTCCTGATCAGTTTGCTCAACAAGGAGATCAGGGTTCACCTATTATATTAAGCAATCCTTCTTTTGAAGATGTACCTCATATTGGTAAGCAAGGTATGAGAGGCCCAAGAGGATGGAATGACTGTGGCAAACCTGGAGAAACAGCTCCGGATGTTCAGCCAAGCCCTCTTAAAGATCTACCCTTCTTTGATGTTACTTTAGAGGCTTATCATGGAGCAACTTACGTTGGAATGGTGGTTAGAGACAATGATACCTATGAAGCCATCAGTCAGCGGTTAAGAAAACCGATGGAAGGAGGTACGTGCTATAATTTTAGTTTAAGTCTGGCGCATTCTGATGTTTATACGAGTATCAGTAGAAAAACGGACAAAGCGGTAGGTTATGTAGAAGGAGCTGTGATTCGAATATGGGGTGGTTCCGGAAAATGCAGTAAGTTGGAAATGCTGGATGAATCACCAAAAATTACCAATACAGAATGGATGGATTACAACTTCCGTTTAGAACCTGCCCGAAATTATTCCTATATTTTGATCGAAGCTTTTTGGAAGACACCTGTGATGTTTGCTTACAACGGTAATGTGTTGGTGGATAATGCATCTGCCATACAACCCGTTCCTTGCGAAGAGGCACCACTGGCAAGTATTGTAGAGCCGCCAAAGAAAGAAGTTGAACCTAAAAAAGATTCGGTTAAAAAACCAAAAGAAGCGAAATCAAAAAAAGAAGAGCAACCAATAGGTGTTGTAGAAGTTGAACCAGCTCCAAAAACGCCTAAGAAAAAAGAGTTGTTAAAAGAATTGAATGACGATGTAATCGTTGGTCAGGAAATAAAATTAGACAAGCTTTTCTTTAAAGCGGATTCTTCTACCTTAAGAAATCAAGACCTGCCACTTCTTGATGAGATTTATGATTTTCTAATTGAGAATAAAAAGGTAGTGGTAGAGATTGGAGGACATACCAATAATAAACCTTCTCACGCTTTCTGCAACCAACTTTCTACAGAACGAGCACAGTCCGTAGCCAACTACCTCATTGGAAAAGGAATTGACCAACAACGAGTTACCTACAAAGGTTACGGTAAAACCAAACCCAAATACCCGAACAATACACCAACCAACCGGCGTAAAAATCAACGTGTGGAATTGAAGATTATTAGTAAGGGGTAGAAGGAAGACCGGAGCCTGAAGGCGGAAGACTGAAGTTTCACTCTAACGCGCTCAAAGACGGGAAAGCCTGTCCGGCTGCCAGACGGGCTCTATCGCGAAGCAAAGAGACTTCCGAGCTCAATTTTCATTTTAACTGTGCAAAATACTAACTTTACAAAAGTATATACAAACAAGAAAATGAACTCGGTAACCAGTCAAATAGAATATATTTTCAAAATCGAAGACCTCGATTTGTTTAAGCAAAAAGCATTTGCCTGGGCCAGTCCGTTTCCATTGATCAGTTACCTGGACAGCAATCAATATCAGCAGGACACCCCGCATTCCTACGAAGGACTCATCGCTGTAGGTCAACAGGCAACCCTCATAAAAAGCGCAGACGACACTTCCGTCAACGCATTCGATCAACTAAAAGCACTGCATCAGCAGACGCAGGATTGGTTATTCGGATTCATGGCCTATGATCTGAAGAATGAGGTGGAGCGACTGTCGTCAAAAAACGAAGACCATATCGGTTTGCCCGACCTCTTGTTTTTTCAACCAGAAATTGTCATTGAAATATTTGAAAAGCAGGTGGCGATTCACAGTAAGACGATATTGCCCGGAGCTATCTTCGAGCAAATTGAAATGACAAAGCCACTGAAGGTGCAGGCTATTGCCAAAAAACCTGATGTGAAAGCGCGCCTGTCCAAAGAATATTATCTGGAATCTGTGGAAGCGATTCGGCAGCACATTATCGAAGGCGATATTTACGAAATGAATTTCTGTCAGGAGTTTTTTGCGGAAGCATACGATATGGATGCCGAGCAATTATTTTTATTACTCAATAAAATTGGCAAAGCACCCTTCACCGCCTTTGTGAAGTGGCAGGATAAATACCTCTGTTGCGCCAGCCCCGAGCGTTACATAAAAAAAGTGGGCAACCAATTAATTTCCCAACCCATCAAGGGAACCATCAAAAGAGGCCAAACTCCTGAAGAAGATGCACAACTCCGGGATATGCTTTCGAAAAGCGAAAAAGACAAAGCCGAAAATGTGATGATCGTTGATTTGGTGCGAAATGATCTGGCCAGAAGTTGCAAAGCAGGCTCTGTAAAAGTCGACGAACTTTTCGGCATCTATGCCTACGAACAAGTCCATCATATGATTTCCACCATCAGCGGTGAACTACGCGATGACGTACACTTTGTAGATGCTATCCGCAACGCCTTTCCCATGGGCTCCATGACCGGTGCCCCTAAAGTGATGAGCATGCAACTCATCGAACACTACGAAAAAAGTAGAAGAGGTTTGTACTCCGGCGCCGTAGGCTATATTCGTCCCAATGGCGATTTTGATTTCAATGTGGTGATCCGATCGGTGTTGTATAATGCTGCTGCAAAATACCTTTCCTTTCAGGTGGGTGGTGCGATTGTTTTTAACTCGGTGCCAGACTTGGAGTATGAGGAGTGTATGCTTAAAGCAAAAGGTATATTGACGGCATTGGGTTTGAGAGAGAATTAGTTCAAGTAGGAATCAATTTTTTTTTCGTACTTGTTTTTCTAAAGACTTTCGATTTCTTCAAAGCTTAGATCAGTAAGTTCTTGAATATCCGATTCTGACATTCCTTTTGCTTTCATCTTTCTAGCAGTTTCTTTTACGCCTTCCTTAATTCCTTTTTCCAAGCCTTTTTCCAAGCCTTTTTCCAAGCCTTTTTCCATGCCTTTTTCCATGCCTTTTTCCATGCCTTTTTCCAAGCCTTCTCTTGTAGCTTCTTCAGCAATTTGTTGCTTTTCTTCTTGCATCATTTGGATGATAGAACCATTTTTGGCCAACATCATTTCAAAATACATTCTTTGGTCAGGAGTCATCTGACTTTTATCGACTTTGCTCATAGCTTGTTCTATCCAATCTTCTGTTAAGAATTTGGGCAATTGGTCAAGGCCTTTGATGTGTTCTAAGTTCTTCATGATATAAATGAGTTTATCTAAATCTGATTGAATGTCTGATTCGTTCTTTTCAAATTTATTAATTTCTATAATAATATGCGTGATTTGAGGGTCTAATTCTTCGCCTTTTTGGTTTTTTAACCTTCCAAAGTGGTAATATTCCTTTGATTTTGGAAAAATTCCTTGA
>Ga0114957_1003228_pt1 | contig 14851 bp, 10 predicted proteins | sample BantaG_FD_87175 | JGI IMG/M metagenome (GOLD analysis project Ga0114957, IMG submission 87175) | Marine algal microbial communities from Bantry Bay, Ireland - BantryBay_4 metaG | ecosystem: Host-associated > Algae > Red algae > Unclassified | place: Bantry Bay, Ireland | collected 2014-11-21 | reverse complement strand
CCATGCTGCATTAGAAGTGTAGTTAATTATTGAAGGATGTTCTCCTTTTTTAAGAAATGGAATTGCGGCTCTTGATGCATAGAATACTGAATCCAAATTTAAAGCCATGACCTTTTTGTAAAAGTCTGTTGTCATTTCTTCAAATCTAGAACGACCTCCTAGTCCACCTGCATTATTTACAAGCGTATCAATTTTGCCATATTTCTCTCCTATAGCAACGATATTGGCAGTAACAGCTTCTTCATCAGTAACATCGAATCCGTGATATACTGCATCAATACCTTCTGCAGTAAGCTGCTTTACTCTTTCGGCTCCCATGTCATCGTTAAGGCCATTTAATACAACAGTATATCCATCTTGACCTAATCTTTTTGCTACTTCGAAACCAATTCCTCCTGTGGCTCCTGTGATTATTGCTACTTTTTTACTACTCATTATATTTGTTTTGTGATTATTCGTTTCTAATTATAAAGGTATTTAGTTTTGCCTTGTAGTTTATATTAATTAACTTTTTTTATGCAGGTTTTAACGCTTCTATTTTAGGGCATAGTACCCATACTGCTAAAAGAGCTGTAAGAGCTAATGCCCCTCCTATTATAAATGCTGGTGTATAGTTTCCTCCTGCAGTCAATATTGGAATTAATGCAGTCAGTCCGAATGCTCCAAGTTTTGCCGCTGTTCCAGCAAATCCAGAAAGAGTACCCACTACTTTTCCGCTAAACATGTCACTTGGTTGTGTTTGAACATTACCAATTGCCGTTTGGAAACCGAATAGAAGTACTGCCATAATATACACTGCATTTTTTGCAGATCCTGGGTCCTTTAAAAGTATAAAACACGGGATCATCATAAGACACCCAAGTGTAATTACCATTTTTCTCGTTTTATCTATTGACCACCCTACAGATAATCTATTTTGCGCAAGAAGACCACCAAACCAAGCGCCAAACATAGCACCTACATATGGAACCCATGCTGAAAATGCAATATCTTTTACATTCAATCCAAATACCTCATTGAGGTAGATAGGTATCCACACAATAAACAACCACCAGATTGGATCAATTGCCGCCGATGCAATTATAACTCCCCAACTTTCTTTATGTTTTAGTAATTCGTTTGTACTTGGATTATAGCCCTCATCATATTTTCCGTCTTCGTCAATATCTTGATTTTTTTGTCCAGTAAGTATATAGTTTTTTTCTTCTTCTGAAAGCCATGGATGTGATTTTGGCGGCCCCTTTACTATATATAACCATGGTAATAGCCATAGAAAGCCTACTAAACCAACACAAACAAAGATAGCTTGCCATGATAAATAAATAGACAGTAGTCCAATTATAGGGTAGGCCACTATACCTCCAATGGCCGCTCCTGAATTAAAGATTCCTTGTGCAAACGCTCTTTCTTTTGTGGGAAACCACTCAGCATTTGCCTTAGCCGCTCCAGGCCAGTTGCCTGCCTCAGCGATTCCTAGAATAGATCTGAAGATAGAAAAGCTTAACATTCCTTGTGCAAATGCATGAACCATGGTTGCTAGTGACCAAACTCCAATGGATATGGCAAAACCAATTCTAGTTCCTATCCAGTCAAATATTTTTCCAAATATAGTCTGACCTGCGGCGTAGGACAATATAAAAACTGCGGATATTGTGCCATAGATTCCTTTTGTATAGTCTTTGTCTTTTCCAGGGAATAATTCCTCTGCAATATCAGGCCAAAGCGCACCAAATGCTTGTCTATCTATATAGTTAATTACTGCGGCTAATGCTACGAGTCCTATAACCCACCATCTTAATCCTTTAGTTTTCATTATTGGAATTTTCTTTTATTACAGATATTCTAATTTTTATCTCCGAAATATGCTACACCTGAGCCATCTAAGAAATCTTCTCTTACCGGGCTGAAAGTGTCAATCAAAGCACCCTCCTCTAAACAAATGCAACTATGAAGGAGATTAGGTTCTATGTAGACACCATCTCCAGCTTTTACAACTTGCTTTTCACCGTCAATTTCAAACTCAAATTTACCAGATACTACAAATGTGGATTGTGTATGAAAGTGCTGATGAGGTGACCCTATCGCACCTTGATTGAAATTAACTAAGACCATCATAATCTGATTGTCATATCCTAAGAACTTTCTAGATACTCCACCACCTAGCTCTTCCCATTCCATCTTATCTGTTAAGACATATTTTTCACTATTTCTTTTCATGTTGTTTATTAAATTAATCGATTTTCTTCAGATTTTATTTTCATTATTAGTCAAAACTACTCATTTAAATGATTAGGTATGACGATAATTTTATTTACGAGGATTAGTCCCTTTACCAATTGTGGCATTTTTAAACCAAACTTCAGTATAGCTTCCATTTTTATACTGTTTGGCAATATCTCCGCCATAAATTTCAGCACCTGCACACCAGACCATGTTTTTTTCGGGATCCTTTCCGTTAGTTTGATTATACGCACCTTGTTTGAAATAATTCAGTTCTCCAGCATAGCCATTTTTTCGTTCTACACCATCTTGGCCAATTGGTACAAAGAGCGTTTGAGTTTGTTCTGGAATATCCGCTTTTGTTGTGTATTCTGATTTTATCAAATTCTTAATGAATTTTTTTGTTTCATGACCTTCACTAGCAAACGTGACATACATAATCCCCTCATGTACATTGATCTCATAACTGAACTCTTCACCTAATTCGATACCGTCCTTAGGTTCTGCAGGATAATCTTCTGGACTTAATCCTACGTCAGCCATATCATATCCCCATACCGGGTACGAGTAATCCCATCTTCCTTTATTATCATCGCCAGCGGTGTTAATTTCATAATTCCAAAAGACAGAGCCTTTGGTGTGACCTGGGAATTTCTTGTAGAAGATTTTACATGGTTCATTTTCATGTCCTTCGCTACTGTGGATTTGTCCGACGACTACCGAATACGAAGCCGCAACTCTCGCATCTCCTGTAGTTGATACATGCATTACTTTGCAGGCGCCTGTCAATTTACCTCCTTGTTCAGGAGTCCATTCTCGTTTTTCGTGGAGCTCTGTTCTTGTATTGCTAGAGTTTTTGGATGTAACACCAGAATTTGGTGTTTTGTAAGCCACCCATCTCATTGTGCCATCTATTACAGTATAGAAGAAGTCCTCATGTTCATAATCAACGAGATCATCAACACTCGTTCCATCTCCTAACAACATTTTAAATTTGTCCATAAATGGAATTACTTCGTGCGGGTAAACTGTTTTTTTACTTAAGCCATCATTCGCTGAGAAGTATCCATCATTTGAAATAGCATCATCCGATATTTCTATACTTGATTCATTAAACCAAACTTCAGCATAGTTGCCGTCCGCATATTGTTTCTGTACATCTCCACCGTGAGTTTCTGCACCAGCACACCACACCATATTTACAACGGGATCTTTTCCATTTGTCTGATTGTAACAGCCTTGTTTAAAGAATAATCCTTCACCAGTATAAGCAGCTTCTTTTTCGACTCCATCTTGACCAATTGGTACAAATAGATTTTTTACTTGCTCAGGCATATCAGCTTTTGTAGTGTATTCTGACTTGATTATATTCTTGGTAAATGTTTTAGTTTCGTGACCAGCACTAGTGAACATTAAGTTCATGATACCGTCCTTTACGAAGACTTCATAACTCATCTCTTCCCCGAGTTCGATCCCATCAGTGGGTTCTGGCGGAAAGTCAGTTGAGCTAGTTCCTACTACAGACATATCGTAACCCCATACTGGATAAGAATAATCCCATCTTCCAGAATTATCATCTCCTGCTGTATTTATTTCATAATTCCAGAAAACTGAACCTTTAGTATGTCCGGGGAATTTTTTATAAAACAATTTAAATGGTTCATTTTCATGACCGTCGGCACTGTGGATTTGACCTATAACTACGGAGTAAGATGCCGCTACTTGTGGATTACCAGTCTTAGAAACATTCATTACTTTACAGGTACCAGTCATTTTATTTTCTGAGAGGGCAGACCATTTTTTTGATTGGGCTAACTCAGTTCTTGTATTATTAGATGTACCGTGAGTATTACCAGCATTTGGTGTTTTATAAATGACCCAGTCCTGATTGCCATCATTTTTAGCATAGAAAAAATCTTTATTTTCAAAATCGATTGGATGGCCTACATTCGTACCATCGCCTAGAATTAGTTTGTAGTGATCAAATACTGGGAAAACAGCACCAGGATATACTATATCTGATTTATTTGGATCATTATCTTTTGTAAATTGTTTACACGAGCTAACGGTAATTAATACCGTAGATAGCATCGAGAATATTAGAATGGTGTATTTATTTGTATTCATATCTTAGAAAGTAGAGAGCAATGTTGCTATGGATCAAAATGATTAGAACGGATGGTTAATGATTGCTTGTAATTCTGAGAGAAAATTGAAACTCAGAGGTTGTTTCTGACCTCCGAGTTCTCAATTATATAAGAAAAAATTGAAAGGTTAAATTTCCCAAACTTCACATTGTAAAGTTTAAAAATTTAACTTTTATTGATTGTATCCTGCGTTTTGTTCTATTACTCCAAAACTGGATAATATTTCCGAATCGGGGATAGGGAATAGATAGTAATTTGGATTAATGGATTCACCCATCTCCTCATCGACTGTACCCGTTCTTACTAGATCAAACCATCGGTGACCTTCGAAAGCAAGTTCTAACCTTCTCTCGTCTTGGATTGCAGCCCTTATTGATCCTTGACCTGAAGCATTCGAACCGCTTAGTCCAGCTCTTGCTCTCACAATATTGAGCTGTGTGACAGCCTCTCCTGTCTTTCCGTTTTCATTGAGTGCTTCGGCGTACAATAGGATAACTTCCGCTAACCTTATTTCAATCCAGTCATGGTCAGGACCATTCTCTTGATTAAACTTAGGTGATCTTAGTAATGCTTCATCAATCGTAACGGCTCTTCTTAAATCTCCAGGACTTGCGTCAAAAGCATCGATTAGGTCTTGCGTCAAAGGCTCTAAAGACTTAGTATCGAGTCCACCACTCCATGACCAAAATTCTGAAAACCCGTATTCATCATTAATCGAACTAGACACCTGAGTAGCAAAGATGATCTCAGAATTCAAATCATTCTCAAAGCCGAAGATATTAGCAAAGTCGTCTTGTAGACTTATACCTGCGCCAGGAGCATCATTAATTACATTAGCTAATATTGGCTCAGCCGCACTAAAATCACCTCTGTGCACATACACTTTTCCTAACATTGCTTGAGCTGCAATTTTAGTTGCTTTACCATCTGATAGACCTGAATTGTCTAGTGTAGCTATAGCTTCTTCAAGGTCAGGGATTATTACTGTGTTGTATACCTCTGATTCTGGCATTCGAGCCAATATGGATTGATCAGTTGCACTTGGAGAAGAAGATAGGTTGATGGTTACATCTCCAAAAACTCTTACTAGTTTAAAATATGAAAGTGCTCTAAGAAATTTTGCTTCAGCTATCTCATTATCACTAGTCGAGTTTTCAATAACGATATTGCAACTCAAAATGGCTTTGTAGCATGCTGTATAGAACGGGCTAAAAAACTGCTCTTCCATCTGTACCAAATCACTATCGAATTGATCGAATTCGTCATATGGTGCTTCAAACATGTAAGCATTGTCCGCTCTGAAATCACCCATAACTGCCATCGGTGTTACAGTTCCAAGTTGATAGTAATAAGCTGCATTAAGTACACCATCAAAGTCCGTTAGTGAATTTGCACTGGCGATATTGGGCGGTGCCTGATCTAAGTCCTCACATGCGGTAAAGAATAGTATTGAACCTAATAATATATATATGTATTTCATTTTATTTAATTTTTAAAAGTTAACATTTAGTCCCAATGTGAGACTTCTTACTACTGGGCTAGCACCTACTTGTAATCCGTAAGTGGTTGGTCCTAGATAACCACCATTTCCTGTCTCAACACCTTCTGGATTAAACGAAGTATAATCAGTACCCATCAAGTACAATAAGTTAGAAGCGGCTGCATATACTCTAAATGAGCTTAGACCTGCCTTGTCCAAAAATTTCGAGTCAAAAGAATATCCAATTGTTAAGTTTCTCAATGCTAAGTATGATGCATCCTGGACCATAGCATCAGTCTCGTCCCTATTACGAGCATAGAATTTTCCATTTTCTTCTGATTCAGCAATAAATTCATCTTTTAATGCTCGGCCCCATTGTGAACCGTAGTAAAGTGGATCTACATTCCAAACTTCTCCTCCACTAGCTCCTTGAAATTGCATAGATAGATCAAAATTATTAAAGCTAACATTAGTGTTGAATCCGTAGTAAAAGTCAGGTGTATTCTGCCCTATCTCTACTAGATCTCCTCCTTCTTCAACAGTCTTACTGATATCTATCACTCCAAAACCTTCTTCTCCTTGGGATTGTTGATCAACCACAAAGCTATAGCCACTTTGTTGGCCTGGAAATTCAACAGGATTTTTCAAGGCGCTTAACGGTACTTCGCCTGTTGTCTCTAACCCCCACATTTCACCGATTTCTCCACCAACATAGTTTCTCCATATTGGGTGTCTACCTGATTGACCATAATCAGATCTTGGGAGTTCGGTCAGATTTCCTAAGGCAGTTATTTCAGTATTGACGGATGAAAAATTAGCTCCAACATTCCATTTAAGGTTACTATTGTTTATGACTGAAGCACCTATTTCTAACTCTAGTCCTGAACTCTTTACATCACCAGAGTTTAATATTATTGATGTTGTTCCTAGTACTTCAGATACACTTTGACTGATTAATATGTCTTCGATTTTTGATGTGTAGTAATCTACTCCAACTTGAATTCTATCTTGTAGGAATCCTAGATTTGCACCAATGTTAGTCTCAGTATTCGTCTGCCATGTAAGATCAGCATTTTCTACATCTGAAGGAATAAGAAATCCTGTCCCAAATACAGTTGCTTGCGGATTTAATAAACTCAATGAACTGTAAGACCCTAAGAATGAAGTAGTCCCTAATGATCCATGACTAACTCTAAACTTAACGTCGCTAAGTAAATCTGAATTGTAAAATGATTCATTATGTAGATTCCAACCAAGAGAAATCGCTGGAAATGTTTCGTATCTGTTATTCTCACCGAATCTACTATCACCATCTCTTCTTATAGATAATGAAGCGAGATATCTATTGTCATATGCATAGTTAACTCTACCAAATATACTCCTTCTAGCTACTGTTTCTTTTCTTTCTGAGATCGCAATATCAGCTGGGTCAAGTAAAGCATAATTTTGAGGTTGGCCGAAAGGAATGTTTGTTGCATCAAGTGATAAACCATTGATGTAGAAATTTTGGAACTCAAATCCAGCTACAGCTCCTATATCGTGTTTATTTATTACAGTGTTGTAAGCTACCGTAGTTTCGTTAAGTATTGAAGTTCGTTTTACATCTGTTTGATCTAAATTAGTTTGAGTAGTTCTAGCTCTAGAATCAAATTCGAGACCTCTGTAATAAAAATCTCTAGTATCTCTCATGTCAGCTCCGAGCACTGTTTTGATACTTAGACCATCTATAATCTTGTATTTTAGATAAGTTGCAATGTTACCGAATAGATTCGTTTGTGATCTATCCGTATTGTCAAGCTTTGTAGCAGGACCTGCATCACCTGATCCCCCAATACCATTTCCAGATCTTCCATAGTGCCAATCTTGCGCTGTCATTCCAGGCTCCAATGTACCTATTTTCTGATTCCAAGGTGCTGATGCTCCTCCTCTATATCCTGAATCAAAACTTGGCAAGCCCAAGGCGACGGCCTTATCATTAAGGTTTTGAACAAACTGTATAGATTTTTCAGTATGGTATATCGGGTGGACACTATATGCTCTAAGCAAATCTCTCATGTCGTGACCTACGATATCTCTATCACCGTACGATCCATTAATATTAAGACCAGTCTCAAACTTTTCACTCAGCTTGGCATCTAAGTTAAGTCGTGCATTATATCTTTCGAATGCCTGAGTTTGAACAACGCCTTCAGTATTTAAGTATCCTACAGATGCAAAATAATTTATATCGTCATTACCACCACTTATACTAAGGTCATGATTCATAGAGTTACCATTTTGAAATAGCCAATCTTCTACAGCTACTACATCAGGTGAATCTCTGAAACCTTCGAGTCTGTAATTAAATACGTCTAGACCTGGTGTGATTACATTATCATTTTCATCAGTAACATCAAAAACAGAATAATCAACATCTCCATTCGCCGCTAATTCAGCCATAGACTCGGCCATATCAGCAGCTGTGGGATTTATGTTTTCAGATACATATCTATGAGAAGTACTTACATAGGTGTTGTAGCTAATTGTAGGCTTACCAGATTTACCTTTTTTGGTGGTAACTAGAATAACACCATTAGCACCTCTTGAACCATAAATGGCAGCAGAAGCAGCATCTTTTAAGACTTCTAGACTTTCTATATCGTTAGGATTGACAGTTGCAAGACTTCCTGTGATAGGATAACCATCAACAACTATCAATGGGTTTGAATCTCCACTGATTGATGCTGCTGCTCTAATCTGAATTTTTGGGTCAGCTCCAGGTGCACCATCTTGATTTTGGATCAGTACTCCAGCTAGCTTACCTGCAATAGCGTCATCCACTCTGTTTGCTTGTATTGCAGCTACTTCACTACCTCCAATCTGTGCAATTGCTCCTGTAGTATGGGACTTTTTTCGAGTTCCATATCCAACAACTACAACTTCATCAAGTAAATTACCATCGAGCATAGTCACCATATAATTGTTTTCTGTGCTTACAGTTATTCGTTGTTCTGTAAAACCAACATAGGATACAACAAGAACATCACCTGGATTAGCGTTTAGTGTAAATGATCCGTCAATGTCAGAAATGGTTCCGTTTGAAGTTCCTTCCACCATTATGTTTACACCTATTAGAGGTACCCCATCTTTATCGACGATTTTTCCAGTAATGGATTTTATAATAACATTCTCCGTAGTTGTGAAATTTTCAGTAGCAAAAGTAGTCGTACTGAAACACATTTGAAATATGATTCCTAACATGAGGAAATACCGCAAACGATTTATTTGATTGTTCAAAATAATTTTCATTTAATAAGTGATTAATTTAGTAGTTATAAATTCATCTTTTCTTTCGAGAAAAGGATGATAGTTAGAATTTTGACATTCCAATACAACTCTTGAATATGACAACTCATATCAAGTATTATTATTCTAAGCATGGCCATACTAAAAATAAAAGAAATGTTGCAGCGTGAATGAAGGAATTGTGGAAACACATTATCCTTTCTTGAATTAGCTTGTGTTAATTATTGAATTCATGTGGTTAGAGTATTTAGTTTTTAAATAAGTAGTTACAAATAATGGGCGGGGAAATTATTTTTGACTGAACGCCAATATCTCTCTCAAGTGATTTCTCATGGATTTTTCAGCGGCTTCTGCTTTTTGATCAACAATGAAGTTTAGTATATCTCTATGCTCTTGAACAGTCTTATTATGTCTATCATCTGCACACACATTTAATTGATTAAAATTTTTGACTATGTCTGGAGTAATAATTAACATTAATGATTTCAATACTTTATTTCCGCTTGCTTCAGCTATTTTAAGATGAAACATTAAATCTTCTTCTACAGCTGATTCACCTCTTCCTACTTTCTTTTCGTAAGCATCTAATGCATTAGTAAGACTTATAATATCATCAGCTGTTCTTCTTTCAGCTGCTCGTCCAGCGGCATTCACTTCCAATAAAACTCTTGTTTCAACAAGAGAGTGAAAATCTGTTTCTTCTATATTAAGAACATCTGTAATTAGTCCTTCTAAAGCAACGATTCCCATTCCAGATATTACAGTTCCTGATTGAGGTTGTGTTCTGACGATGCCGTAGAAATCTAACTTTCTAATAGCATCTCTTACAACAGATCTGCCTACACCAAATTTATCGGCAAGCTTTCTTTCTGGTGGTAGTTTGTCTCCAGGCTTAAGTTGACCTGAAGTTATAAGAGCTCTAATTTGTCTAATTATCTTATCACTGGGAGCTTCTACTTTGATTTCACTAAAATTTTGTAGCATAGTATCATTTTTATTCAGGTTATTGGTTGACCAAAATATTGGTTGACCAATTAATTGGTTGCCCAAATTTAGTTAATTTAACCATAATTCAAAACAATTGATAAAATAAAATTTTTATTTAACGGAAAAATTCAATGGTATTGCTTGTTACGGAGTTAATAGAACTGATTAAATTGCGATATTTAATTTCCTTACTGATAGTTTGACAACAAGAACAACGCAGTATATTGGGCTCGAATTATTAAAAACTTTATAATGAATATCATTACTGATCTAAAAACTCAACTACTTAGTTATTACGATAATTTAATAGTGCTCATACCAAAACTGATTCTAGGGATCCTTGTCACTTTTATTATATATAAGATATTAAAGGTATTTGAAAAAAGGATACAAAAGTATTTAGACAAGAAGACCGAGGATAAATTGATGATCAATTTCTTTGTTGAGTTGATGAATGCTATAGTAGTGGTGTTTTCCATTTTCATTTTTTTATCTAGTATTGGACAGACTAGAATTGCATCAGGATTGTTAGGGGCAGCTACAATATCCTCTGTTGTAATTGGTTTTGCATTTAAGGATATTGCCGAGAATTTTTTAGCAGGTGTCATCATGGCTTTTAGCAGACCATTCAGAGTCGGAGATTATGTAATGACAAGTTCTGTAGAAGGAAGTATTGTAGAGATGAGTATTAGAGAAACTCATCTCAAGACTTCTGATGGCAAAGATGTATATGTACCAAATGGTCAAATCTTAAAAAATCCACTTTACAATTACACGATTGATGGATTCTTGCGAGGTAGTTTTGTCGTCGGAGTTGCATATGAATCAGACGTAGAAACGGTTAGGGAAATAATTCTCAAAACTATACGAACTGTGCCTGGTATATTATTAGAAGGTAAATTACCAAGAACTCATATTACTAAATTAAATACCAATACTGTTGATATTGAAGTTCACTATTGGATAAATACATTTGATAAAAGATATTCTGGTTTAGAGATTAAATCACAAGCGCAGGCAAAGGTGTTGGATGCACTAAATAAGGAAAATGTAGGGTTGCCAGCAACTATTATTGAATTGATTAATTCTTCTCCTTCTTCTAAAATAGTGCAGTGATCTAAGATGGTTAAAATAAAAAATGTTCTCTTTGATATCTGGATATCTAAACCTAGAGATTAAATATTTACAAATTAGTTGACAAGTAATATCTAACGGATAGATGCTGCTTATATATTTAGAATATCACTAATTTAAAGCAAAATTGCTAAGCTATATTCGTAAAAAGAAGTATATTATATCCATCAGGGTCTAAAATTTTTGCCGCTCTGGTTCCCCAGAATGTATTCCAAGGTTTTGTTATTACCTTACAACCATTAGATACTGCATTATGGAATGCATTGTCAACTGCTTCTGTATCTGGATAACCAATTTGGATGAGCTCGTAGTATTCATATGATTCAGCAATAATTTTATTTTCAGGCACTAGAACTAAATCAAACGTGCTTTCTTCACTAACAATGTGTAATGAAGTATCTTTATTCACATCTTGAGGGATAACAAAACCAATACTTCTGTAGAAAGCAATAGAGCTACTCATTTTTTTTACTTTCAGTGATATTTTTGTTCTGGATTCTCCCATCTACGGATTTATGTATTATCTATAGACTTTCAATATGTGATTTAGTCACATTAAAATAATATATATATTTAACTATCCTTAATTGTCGCCTTATATGTTGTAATTGTTCAATGAATTACATTATTTATATTAAATGTTACAAACATATATTTTACACTAAATTTAAATAGGTAGATACTCAGTCAAAGTACTTGTTCTCGAAAATAATCATATTAAAAAGAGACGTGATTTTTTAAATTACAAATCTGATATACGTATAGGATTAGATATCGTAAGTACTGGTTTGTTCCCAAAGTTTCCAACTTCTCCCTCTACACATATGTCTTTATCCTTTAAGTGTTTTACAGGATCATAGACGAAGTTGATCAGGTCATCTTTATAAATCATCACAGAACAATAATCATTTGGGTATTTGCGATCTAGATTAATCCAAGCATGTCCTTTTCGACTATTTCTAGTGCTTACAACTTTGCCACAGACAGTTACCTTGCGGTACTTATTCATCTGTCGTGCTATAGTCTCAGTATTGTACCGACCTTTTGCTAATGTATTTTGAGGAATAGGTTCTACACTCCCTTTATCAAAAATTGAAAACCATTCCTTTACATCATAAGTTGACTCTAAAGATTCTTCAATATTAGGAAAGAAATCATATCCAGTCAGCTTCTCTAATTCGTCAACGGTTATAGTGTATGTGTCCAAAGGTCTTGACAATTCTTTGTTTGCCATTAAGAAACCTATGGCTCTTTTATTAGTGTGGTCATATGCAATCTTTAGGTAGAATTTAGGAATACTTAATCTATTTGGTGATTGTTTGATTTTTGATAGGTCATCAGATAGTACAGGAGCTGTAATAATAGCAAGCGGTACATTATTTCTGATCACATAACTTCGCAGCATCGTTTCCAACTCTGCCCATTTTTCTCTGTTTAGATCAGGGTGTTGTGGGGACATATTAGAGTAGTAGTAACTTTCCGATACAGCTTCTCCGTACCATCTGAAATCAGCTGAAGGTGCAAGATGACCTCTGTCATAGCCGAAGCCATCATATTGATCCCCTTCTTTTTTCGTAGGGTCGTAGTTAAAATAATCATTTTGTTCTGCAGTTCCAGTTAATACCAACGGATCTACTCTAAAATCATTTGTACGACCTGCCCCTAATTCTTCGACTTCAGGTGTGATCATATGAGCGACCCATTTTGCTTGTTCATGAGTTTCAGAATATTCAAATAAATATGCAATATGTTCCAAGTAATTGGCAGAAGGTAGACCATATGATTTTAGGTCCTCCATATATAATACCCACTTTTGCTGATTGATCTTATTAGAAAGTTCATTTCGTAAATTGTCGGCTTCTTTTAATTGCTCTTGTAACTCAAGTATAATAGAGTTTTGGGATTGAGAATTGAGAATAAATGATAATGTAAGAAAGAAAATAAGGGATGTATATTTGATCACAATATTAATTTTAGATACCTACAAAAGTAGATAAATGGTTAGGACTTAACAATTGAAAATCATAAATGTTAAACAGATTTATGTAAGATAATTGATTAAGGAGAAATTAATGGTAAAAAACCACTGTAATAATTCAAATTGGAACATGAAATTTTCATGAGACCAGAAAAGATAAAACTTCAAAATCGCAAAAAAAATTCTTCTACAAGAATCGAAGTATTTTTATCTTATTGTCATGATTCCGAAGGTTCTGAATGAAAAAAGCAGCCCCATCAATTTAAGGCTGCTTTTAATTCACTATTTATTTTCTTTGATTGCAAAATCTATTGTTCTTATAGGATATGGAATATTTATATTGTTTTCATCAAATGATTTTTTGAGCGTAATAATAGCCGTGCTCTTAGCTTCAAGATACTGCCATACATCATCAGGATCTGTCCAGAATCTAACTTGAAAATTAATTGAACTGTCTCCAAAACTTGTATATATAAACTCAACTTGTCTTTTGACATTTTCTAATGCGAGAGGTCTTAGCGCATCTGATGCAATCCTTTTTACTTCTTCTAAATCTTCATTATAAGAAATTCCACATGTTAATTCAACTCTTCTAAGGCCATTAGTGGTGAAGTTTTTGACGGGAGCTTGCAATACAAGTTTGTTAGGAATATTAACTTCTTCTCCGCTTAACATTCTAATTACGGTTGATTTTAGAGAGATATCTTTCACTTCACCTACGTAGCCATTAGATTCTATGAAGTCACCTATATTAAATACGTGCTTTACACTCATGATTATCCCAGAAAAGAGATTCATTAGTGGATCTTGGAGTGCGAGTCCTAAAGCAAGTCCTACAACACCAGCAGATGCAAGTATAGTAGTGATCGGCCCTTGCAACCCTAAAATAGTAAGTAACGTAAGGAATAGAATTACATAGAGACAAACGCCGCCAATATTATTCACTAAGTTTTGGATAACAACATTTCCTGGGAAGAACCTCTGAGATAAATTGTTGATTAACTTTTTACCATATTTAATTAATTTGAAACCAATTAATAAAGTGACCAATACCAGAATAATGTTCGGTGCTGTTAGTACTACTTTATCTATCCATGAAAAAATTTTATCTACTAATAATGAAAATGAATTTGATAATTGCTTCAATATTTTATCCATGAAAATTAAGGTTGTTTATTGTTACTAAGCTTAATATATTGTCTAATGTTAAAAATAGAAGTGCAAGGTAAATTAATAAATCTATGAACAAGATTTATTTTAGTTTATCCATAACTTATTGATAATGATTATAGTTCAGTAGATTGACTTAATTCTATTAAATAAAATATGATTTCAATTTTCATTTATTCATCTTGCGAACAAAATACTAGGTAATGGGATTGATATGTATATTAGCCCTTACTTCGCATTGATGGATCATTAGAAAAAAACTATTATGAAACTCCGATGACTAAGCTTTTGAGACCAGAGGAGATAATAAAGGCCTTTTAGCACTTATAGTGCCCTTAAATTTTTATTTCGAAGGTTGCCAGAAAAAAGTTCAGACACCCAAGGGGATGATAGAATCGTGGCTTTAAAAACATTTTGAAGAAATGTGGAAAACACGATTAAAAATAAATT
>Ga0114957_1003227_pt1 | contig 14852 bp, 15 predicted proteins | sample BantaG_FD_87175 | JGI IMG/M metagenome (GOLD analysis project Ga0114957, IMG submission 87175) | Marine algal microbial communities from Bantry Bay, Ireland - BantryBay_4 metaG | ecosystem: Host-associated > Algae > Red algae > Unclassified | place: Bantry Bay, Ireland | collected 2014-11-21 | reverse complement strand
ACTAAGTATGAGTAAAACGTCAGGCTTTCCGCTATATCTTTTTTTTGCCATATATGGCAGCAAAAAAAAGTATGCCGCATCAATCCTTAACGCGCTCACTCTTGTACTCACTTAAACAAATAACTTTATTTTTTAAAACCTATAGTTTTTTCACTTCTAACATTTCACTATTAGCCAAAACAAAATGTCATTAAACCACATTGCAACACCATTAGATTCTACTGTTTTAGATAGCAAAGAACAATATGTGTTCTATCATAAAAAAGTGAATTTTGCTTTAAAAGAGCTCATTACAAGTGTGCAATTTAATACATTGTGTACCGCTCAAGAGATAACTTATTTTAAGCAATATTTAGATTTAGTATTATATTCCATCGAAGCCATGCGTGTAAAATACATGTACGACGACGAGGATAATATGAAAATAGATGTTACAGAATCTGGTTTTCCAAATTACTTAGAATTTCGCTATTTATATAACGATTTATCATTACGCGATAATTACCTAAACAAATTAAAAGATATTAATGAATTACAAGAAGATTTTCTAACGCAATTAATGCATAAAAAAGAACCAGTAAAACGAGATAAACTTTTTCAAGCAGCATCAATAGTTTATTACACTTCGGTAGAACAAAAATATATATTTAACCGTTTTATTCAAGGTAAAATAATACAAGCAGAAGCAGGCAGTCAAGCCAAATACATGGTAAGTTGGAGCTTTTACGATGTGTCGCTTAACAGACCATTTATATGCTTTATGTATTTTTATTACGATGGTAAAAACCCAGAAAGCGAAAAAGAAGAAATTTACGATGTTTTAAAAAATGTTGCAGACAGAAAAATGTCTTTAGATACTATGGCTTATGGAATAGACAGACGCTTAAAAAACGTAAACCCTAAACATATAAAACGTATCGATTTAGGTCCATTCCATAACGTGTTTGCAAAAGATGAAAACATTTTAACACATAGTATTTTAGAAAGTATTGCTAAAAAAGAAGTGCCTTTAGAATCTTACGCTTTTTCTTTTAAAATAGACGAAGTATTCTCTGGAAGCGAATTTAAAGAAGGTAGATATTTTAATAAGCAAACCTTACAGAAATGGAGTGATGTTGCTAAACAAGATTATGTTTTTGCTCCACACCGCATCATACAATTATTGTATAACAAGAATCCTGAAATTATAAATAAGCTGGCCAAACCACCTTTTCAGGTTGCAGACCTTAAGATGAAGTAAAAAAAATTCTGTCGTAGTCTCAGTTTTTAATAACTTGGCTAAAAAAATATAAATAAAAAGTTTGAGGAAGAGTAAAAAAGTATTGATTAAGTACTGCATACTGTGACTGCAACTATAACTAAATAAAAAAAATGGAACATAATTCCACCTTTCCTATTAAAATAAATGAACTAGAAATGCTTCGCGATGAAGCAAGTGGTTACCTTAAAAGTGTACAATGGGAACAAGGCGTAAGAGCAAAGAATAAAGATAAAGACACCAAAGACGAATCTATTTTACTGTATTTGTCGCGAGCAAATAATGGAAGTGGAGCAACAGCAATAACTTCGGTTTCAAAAACCATATTAGCTTTAAAAAAACGATTATTACCAGATTCTATTGCTATACCTGTACATTTAAACCAAACACTTTTTGCCGTCCAAGAAGGTATTGCTTTAGGCATTTGGGTAAAGGATAGTTATTATGATGCTTCAGGTTTATCGAGTTTACACGAACGCAGATCTGCTTTAGACACTAACGGAAAACGTGAATACGAAAGTAAAATGCAAACCGCTACAGCATTTATGTTGTTTGCTATGGCTTATAATATTCTTCATAATTTAAAACCGCACGCATCAGATGATTTATCTGTGATGAAACAGAAATTCGCTGGGTTACCAGAAATGTCTTTAATTTCACCTTTAAAAGGTATTGCTTGTAGTTTATTTTATTTCGATAAATATTTAGGACATCCAGATATTGTTAAAACAGATAAAGATGTTATCGATTTTACAGTGGTTTATTACGAAGCTTTAATAGACGAAATTCAACTACGCAAAAGTAGTTTAGAATATACCGAATCTATTGTCGATCGTACTTACAAACTAGAAAATAGTGAGTTTGCCATTTCGGGTTGGGACAATATTTTTGCAGGAACAGCAAAGAGTATTGAGTTTAATAAAATACAATTCGAGCAAATTGTTGGGAACAGAGATGCCAAGCACTTTGCAAGACGTTTAACAGAACGTATGCTGAGTTATGATTTTGAGGCAAAAAAGAATCCGTTTCAAGAATTGGGTGGTTTTATGCCAGTTTTTATGGGCTATGGAATTCCTGGAACAGGAAAAAGTATGCTTATAGCTGCCATTGCAACTCGATTAAAAGAACATGCAGATAATTTAGACATTCCGTTTTTATTTCATCCAATGCCAGATACTTTAATTAGTACGTTTCAAGGTGGAAGTGCCGAAAAAATGGTAGAGTGGATGAAGCCCATGCAAGATCCATCAAAATTAATTTTTGCACCAATTGATGATGCAGAAAATAATTTACAAGAGCGAACTGCACAAGGTGTTTCCGCAGGTGTAAAGGAAGTTATAGGTGTGTTTTTAAGATATACAGAAGGTGCTTACGCAGTAAATTATGGAAATAGTTCTATTGGATTATTTACAAATCTACCAGAAATGTTAGATAAAGCCGTAATCTCTCGTGTACAAGGCCGTTTTAAAATTGATGGTGCACGAACAGAACACGATTTCTTAGATCAAGATCATTTATGGTGGAGAAAACTGGATAAAACAATGCCAGATTTTGTAAATATGGCAAGCCCAAGCGATTACAAATATCTTAAAGATCAAGGTTTAGCTAAAAATATGGGCGACATTTTAAATAGTGTCGAAAAACCAAGCGAAGCAAGAGTTTTAGAAGCTTACAATAAAGCCGAAAAACTTCACAGTACCAACGACCATTTGTTTTATGCAGGTTTATATAAGGAAATTCAGAAAATATTTCCGTTTTTCTCCTCAAGAGACGTGCGTAATATTCAATCTGCAATTTCATTGCGTTTAACCGATTTTGATTTAGAACAAGATTGGTTCGATAAGCCACAAGTGTATTTTAAACAGAGTTACGAAACTAAATTTAATATGCTTCAAGAATTAATGAAAAATAATATGAAAGGTTTAAATTTTTCGGATATTAGAAGACAAGAAGTCGTGCGTTATTTAGATAACGTCGCAACTATAGCAGATACGGATTTTAAGCGTAAAGTAGATGCAAGAGTAAACCAAATGAATATAGATTTAAAGGCAAGAGAAACGTTTGGAGGTTAGTAATTAATAGATATTTAAGTAGTTTTCTTCTTTTTTTTAAAGGAGAATAAATTTTAATTTTCCCAAAGAAAATTAAAAGAAACAGGAGTTAATTTTTAGAGCATTTTTTTTTGAAAACTAGAACAAAAAACATAATAGATAGAACCTTACACAAAGGCTGGGCAACTTTAAGCGAAATTTATTTCGACTATAAAATGAGCGCAGGACATTGGGTAACAAAAAAAAGGGAATCTTATAATCGTGGAGATGGCGCCACAATTTTATTATATAATAAACAAAAACGGACTGTAGTTTTGGTAAAACAATTTAGAGTTTCGGCATATTTAAACGGTTGTAAATCTGGTTTTGTAATAGAAACTTGTGCAGGAATGTTAGATAAAGATAATCCTGAGACTTGTGTGATTAGAGAAATTGAAGAAGAAACTGGTTATAGAATAGATAACGTAAAAAAAATTCTTGAAGCTTATTCTTCACCTGGAGCATTAACAGAAAAAATACATTATTTTGTTGCAGAATATACCAACGAAATGAAAGTAAGTGCAGGCGGAGGATTAGAAAGTGAAGAAGAAGATATCGAAGTTTTAGAAATGTCTTTCGATTCTGCATTAAAAGCTATTGAAACAGGACAAATTGAAGATGCAAAAACCGTAATATTATTGCAATATGCAAAAATTAATAAGCTGTTGTAATATACAAAGCACATTAATTTTATAATAAAGTCTCTATTAATCTCTGGGTAAACTAAGTAAAACCCAGTGTAAAAAATAATAATTTTTCCACCTTTGCTAAAAAAAAAAATGAAGAAGTTAAAACTAGCAAACCTATACAGAAGCGAACTTATTCCCATAAGTGGAAAGTTAGTCGAGCGTTATAATAAATGCTTACTAAAACTTGGATTCTCGCCAACAAAATTAAGCATGTTCTCAATAGACGGAAAAGGTTGGAGTCCAGAAATTGCCGATGAAAAAAAGAATTTACATTATTTAAATAATGGAGAGGCAAATATGCATGCCATTATAATTTCACCTTTACAAAAAGGAAAACCTGTTTATGTGCCGTTTCATACGTTTGATAGGGATATGATGCAATATATTTTTAGCACTCACGAAGCTAAAATTAACAACATAACGCATGATAGTGCAATTTGTATCGATTTCGACCAGAATATAGATGCCTTTTACGAACCTTTAGACGTTTTAAAATATAGCAATATTTGCATCAATTTTCACCTGATTAATAATTTAGACAATGTTAAAAAAAACCAGTTAGAACTTGTCCATAAATTTAAACAAGGTAACAATTTTATAGATGAAGGTATTCACGCACAGCTATTAGAATCCGCTAAAAAGTATGGCGATTTAAGACACCGTGATTTAGAGTTACACGAGCTTCAATTTACTACAAATTCTTTTTATACAAAGGCATTTGGAGGTGTGTATGTGCTTAGAGATTTTATTAAAGAGATTGTTGTTTTCGAAGATAAAAAATGGCACAAAGAAGCTATAAAAAATACCACTTACGATGTGTTAATTTATAATATCTCGCAACCAGAATTAATGGATCAATTACGCGATCATCTCATTATAGAATGCGACTTAGATACTGAAGTTAAAACAGCACGTTATAAGCGCATTAAAAAGTTCGTTTTTGCTGAAGCTATTAAAAATCCACAACATTCTTTCGCGGCTATATTAAATAATAAAGTGCTAAATAAGAGTTATTTAAATAAATTACCAATTACAGACAGAAAGCGTGTAATGAGTGTTGAGCGTTATTTAGAAAAACTAGAAGTAAGCAACGAGTTTAAAATTGCAGACATTGTAGATTTAAAGTTTTTTGAAGCTTTGCATAAACCACACTCATCTTTAAATCCAAAGCATCAAGATTTAATTTGGAAGCTTTTAATGAATGTTTCTGCAAAAGATGTTTTATTTTTATATTGGTATGATAAAGAACAGTTTTATAAAACGTATAATACTTGGGAAGACTCGTTAAAAGAATGGGTAATTGAGGAAATTAATAACAATATTTGATGTTTAACTACTTATATTAAAATAGATTCTGCATCGAAGCGCAGAATAATAAAAATAATAAATACAAAGTTTATGACCATAGAAATAATAATTTTCATAGCTTCTATTCTATTTGGAATACTCCTGTATTGGAGAGAATCAAAAAATAATAAAATTTATAAGTTTTTTAATAAACTCTTTTATGCAAAAGAACTTCAAATGAAAAAAGGAAGCAAAAAAGGTTTTTTGTATCAGCAATCTTTTTTAATACGTTTAGTTTATGTTGGTGCTTTATTTTTATTAGGAATTATTATTTTAAGATTTATAATTCCAATAGATATATACACTATTCAACTTTTTGTGGCTAGTATTTCTGGAACATTAATAGGTACTTATTTAGCAAACTTTGTATTTAAATCGACAGAAGTAATTGATGAAAAAGGAGATTCATTAGTGGATGTATTAAATGACACTGTTGAAAAAGGAAAGGATTTTATTAAAGATTTAGAAGTTAGAGATAATAAAGCGATACAGGAAGCCAAAAAAGAAATAAAATCTCAACCAGAAACTCCTAAAAAGAGTGCAAGGCAAAGGTTAAAAGACAAAGGGCATTTGTAATTAAATAAAACGCAGAAAGCGAGTTAAGCGTTAGCGAGAATAATTTTTAAAATTCATGTTAAATAAAAAGCTTGATAGTAATCATGAAAGATTAATAAAAATCAGTACCATTCGTGACGAAAAGTATAAGTATAATTAAAAAAAAGATTCCTGCTTGCGCAGGAAAGCATTATGATAAAAAATTACTGGAACAAGGGCGGAAAACAAAAGCGAATAGTCATTATTTTAAGTATAATAATAATTGTATTGCTATTTTTTATGCGTGACGATTACCAACCAGCATTATTGTTTGTTAGAAAATTTATTTTTATAATATTACTTTGTGCAATAGTATTATTCTTTGGATTAAGAAGCTTTAGAAATCAAGACTCAACAGGAAAGCGTATTTTTACATTAGCAGTCTTGGCTGTCTTTTTCGGAGTCTTATATTTTATAGGCTGGAAAATAGAATTATACGATTACATGAAAACCTATAACGTTTTCAACGACCTAAATAAAGTTAATATTTCTCAACTTCCATTAACTCAAAACGAGCGTATTCAACCACTTAAAAACATCCATTCTATGGGAAACGAAAGTGTTGGAGAAACCAAAGATGTTTCGTTACCACATTTAGTGCGAATAGATGGGGAAAATAAATGGACTATGGCAATCCAGCCAACCCAAAAATATTATTGGCAAGGTATAAGAGATAATACCGAAGAGGTGTTTTCAGTATCTAGTACAACGCCTTTTCCGCGGTTTTCTAACGAAAATAGAATTCCGGTAACCTTTGCCATTGGTGAATCTTTAAAATTTAGTAGAAACACATACAATGCGGTAGTGCAACGTTTTAATCCGTGGATGCTTGTAAATTACGAACCAAGCGATACGTTTTACATGAAAAACGACACAGGGCAATGGGTAGAAGTGGTAAGCTTGATAAAATGGAAAGGTTTCTTTTTTCCTTATCCTAGTTTTGGTGGTGTAATGATTATTGAAAATGGAGAACATAATGTAAACGATTATATCGAGCGTATTACCATTGGAAAAGGACAATTTGTTGCTCCAAACGAAACGAAAAACTATCCATTTCTAACCAGACAAAACACCTTAGCAGAAAAAGTATCACGATTAAAAGCTGAATCTTTAAAATTTTTAGGTGGATTTAGTGACCCTTTACCTTGGAACATGGAAACTGCGGTTAAAATTCCAGACTTGGCAGACGACCAAAACCAGCAACCATTTGTAACCGATTTTAATTTTGATAATACTAACGTAGATACTTACAACGGTTTATACCATTGGTTTGGTTTAGAACCAGTTGGAGACGAGCGCACAAGTCTAACCTATAGTGTTTTTGTGCCAGCAGATGGAACAGACAAGCTTTATTATTACGATCATGCAGCAAAAAAACAAGGCTATGCTGGTGTTTCTGCTATGCCTTTAAAAGTGATAGAATCGCGTAAGGAGTTTGATTGGTCTGTAAATAAACCAGTAGAATTTAGGCCTTATATTAAAGATATTGCTGGGCGAAGACGCTTATTTTTCTTAGGTACAATTGCTGCCGTTAGAGAAGGATCGAATAATTTTGACGGTTCTGCAACTCCAGATTTAGCATTGATTGATAGTGAGTATCGCGATGTGGTTTGGATAGATGTTAAGCACCCAAGTACATGGGATCAAGAAATTTATAATCAGTTAAACGAAGCTTGGCGTTCTAGTGAAGGAGAAAGTAATTTTCAGGCAGAAGCCATAAAAATTATTGATGTTGTTGGAGATTCGCTTAGCAATATTTCTATAGAGCCAATTAAAATTATAAACAAAAAAGAACTTTCTGTTGAAGTATTGCAGCGTAAGGTAGATTCTATTAAAGCGCTTAAAAAGTCTGATAAAATTAAGCGTTTACAGCGTGAACTGGATTCTTTGAGTGGGTTGTAGCATAAAAAATATAAATTATCTACTAGTAGCTTGTTTCTATTTATAGCAAAATCAAGAGATTTCGACGCATAACATACTCGCAATGACGACTTGGCGTTTATTATTTCTATATTTTAATCCTAAAAGTCTTGAGCGTAATACTATAGAAAAAATAATTTTAATTATTATTAGCTGTAATAAAATCTGTTATTAAATAGGTAATTAATTTTCCAACTTGAGTCGCTGTCTCTTTCGTTGGTGCAGCTTCACAAATATGAAGATATTTTACATTTTTATTGCTCCCAAAACAATAAACAAATTGACGTGTTTGATTTACAGAAAAACCTGATGGTGTTTGAGCGCTACTTGGAATGTTAGCAATAGCATCGCAATCTATTTCAATACCAAAATAATTTTTTGATACAAACTTTAAAGCCACTTTCATTTCTGGTTTAAACTTTAAAGTTTTTTCAACTTCTATAGCTTCAAAAGTATTATAATTTATATTGTTGTCTGCATTTAGCGCTTCATTTAAAATAGCCTGCGATGTGTAGTTTTTATGCATTCCGAAAATAAAATAACGGTTTAAGAATCCTTCCGCGAAAGCGTAACTAAAACCATTACCACTATGCATGCCTTCAAGCGCTCTAAAATCTGTATGAGCATCGAAATTTACTACGTTTATTTTTTTATTTAATGCTAGTGAAGTACCTTTTATATTGCCGTAAGCGTTGTTATGTCCACCTCCAATTATAATGGGTATTTTTCCTGCTTTTACAATATTATAAATGAGATAACAAACGTCTTTATTTATTTCAGCGACTAATGCTCTGGCCTTTTTAATGTGTTTTATATTATTTTGATTCCATTTAGTAAGCTGTTTTTGTTCGTTAGAAAAATCTAAATGTCCTAAAATACAAAGTTGTTCAGGTTTATTAAAAGGATTTTTTTGTGTATTTAACAAAACTTTAAGTGTAACATCCCAAGCCTTGTTAGTGCCTGTTTTTCCATAGTTTGCAAATACACCAACGTCTTCGGGTAATCCAACTAAAACATATTTAACGTCTAAATTTGTTAAGTCTTCGTATATGTTTTTAATTGATGGCAATAAAATTATTTGCTCTCCAAATTTAGTTTCTCCAGAACGTTTAATAACAAGTTTCTCGACTTTAGATTTGGACAATAAAATAAGTTTACTCATAACAATTAATTAAACGTGCAAGTTACTAACTTAATGTTTTAAAAGTAAAACAATACATTCAATTAAATAAAAATAAATATATTTGAAGCGAAAAACAAAATAATATGTCAAACGAAACAAAAACTATAGGCTTAAAAGTAGCATTAGGAATTGCAGTAGCGCTATTTATTGGAGTAGCGATTTTTTCTTTTTTTTCGATAAAAGAAAATAATCAAATAAAAAATGATTTAGTTGAAGAAAAGTCTAAAGTATTAGAAGAATTAAACCAAATGGCAACCCAGTATGACGTTGCAATGAGTGAAAACAGCCTTGCAAACGAAAATTTAGAGGGAGCTAAAGCGCGTATTGAAGGAGCAAAAGCGCGTATTGAAGGCTTGATAGATTCTTTAAAACTATCTGAAACTAGTGTAAAAAGTTTATGGAGATACAAAAAAAAGTATTTATCCTTACAAAAGGAAATGGATTTTCTTTTAACTGCAAACGATAAGCTTAAAGTTGAAAACCAAACGTTAACAACAACTTTAAATAGTACAAACTTACAATTACAGGAGCGTGCTGCATTTACAGATTCACTTTTGGTGCAAAATACTACTTTAGTAGATGTTGTTGAAAGTGCAGCAGTATTGTCTACAAATAGTTTAAAAGCTTCTGGTATAAAAGAGCGTTCGTCTGGTAAGCAAATACCAACTGAGCGCGCTAGACGTAGCGATAAAATTAGAGTGTGTTTTACTGTTGCTAAAAACAAGTTAGTAGAGGCAGGAGATAAGGAACTTTTTGTACAGGTTATCGATCCCAAAAATAATATTTTAGGTATTAACGAGCAGGTTGATTTTGGTGAAGAAACGCTAAATTATAGTTTAATTAGTAAGTTTAATTATGAAAACCAAAGCTTACCAATTTGCGAATACATTACTAAGAAAAATGAGAAAGACGATTTTGTAAAAGGAACATATAAAGTTAACGTTTTTAATGGAAAAGAGATAGTGTCTAGCTCAATATTTACAATGATATAGGCTAACTATTTTCTATTAGATAAGTCTGAAAAGTTAAACTTCTCATGCTTTTTTTTATAAACTTAAAGCAGTAATACGTTGTTCTCTAATTTTCCAAATTTTTTAAAGTTATAATGTATGTTTTTGCTTAATAGTTATTGTTTTAAATAGTCTTTATGTAATTTTTTTTTACAATCCCCGATATTGTTAGGAAGAATTTGGATTTTAATAAGTAAAGTGTTTGCAAAAAATGTTCTAGAAATTGTAATTCTAGTAATGTCTATAATCTTGTTGTTTAGTTTTAAGTAATTATGTGCTTATGTAATGTGCTCTAGATTATGGTTTTTCAAAATAAGCCAACACCTTTTGTGTTTGTGTTATTCATTTTATAAATAGCTAGATAAAGTTTAATTTTATAGGGATTATTTTCAATACTAACTTGCTTTAAAAAAAGCATGTTTTGTGAGGCAGATGCCTTTGTTTTTTTAATACAGAAACATAATCACTTTGTTACTATTCTTCTCTTCCTTGTGCAAAGTTTAGAACAAGGTAAATTACTTTTAATTTTAAAATTAAATTTGCTTGCCATTTATTATTACTTTATCAATATTATTATTTCCAAAAGCGTAAGGTAAATAGTTGTAGCTAGGTATTTTTTTAGTAATTATTAGGCTTTCTTTTCTTTTGTTATGCTACCATATTGATTACTAATACCCATGGCATACGCACCATTTAGTGTTGCTGCGTTAATGGCTTTCTCTGGTGTTAATTTCATTTTAATACTGGCAGTACTTACTACAAAATTTATGTTTCCAGAAGGTGCAGAACTAGGATTATAGTCTGTTGCTAACGCTAAAGGCAATCCAGCATCTATAATTTGTCCTCCAGGCGTGTATGGAATACTTAAAAAATAAGAGCAGATGGTAGCAACTGGCATTGTATTGCTGCCTTTAAGTGCTTTAATATCGTCTTGATTCAATTCTTCTAAATGGTCCACACTTAATGCATTGTGTTTTACTGCTAATGCAACACCACCAAAAGCATTAAATTGATTCACATGTATTTTAGGTATTAAATGATATTGTTTTGCAGCTTCAAGAATTTGTTCTGTATCATCTAAAGAAAAATAGCCTTTCTCGCAAAAAACATCAACATAATTGGCTAAATTTTCTCTGGCTATTTTTGGTAGCATGTCTTTAATAATCAAATCTAAATACCCTTGTTTATTGTCTTTAAATTCTAACGGAAAAGCATGAGCTCCTAGAAAAGTAGCTTTAACTTTTATTGAATTTTTTTTTTATACGTTTGATAACGCGAAGCATTTTAAGTTCGGTATCTGTAGATAAACCATAACCAGATTTTATTTCTAATGCTCCAGAACCTAATTGCATTACGTTTTTAACTCGAGCAATGGATTGTTGGTATATATCTTTTTCACTTGCGCTTTCTAGTGTTTTAGGACTATTTAAAATACCATCACCTCTGCTGGCTATATCTTGGTAAGACAATCCGTTAATTCTATCCACAAATTCCTGTTCTCGATTTCCTGCATAAACAATATGTGTGTGCGAATCGCACCAGGTTGGTAGCACTATTTTCCACTAGCGTCAATAATAGTTTCTACATTTTCATACTTACAATTCTTAATTTTACCAAAATCGACTATTGTATCATCTTTAATAAATAAATAGGCGTCTTTTAATAATGGTAATGTTCTCATTTCCTTGCCAGAAACTTTTAAAACATTGGCTTCTCTAATTTGAAGTAATTATTTAATGTTTTTAATTAATATATACATACTAAAGTGTTATATAATAATCTGTTACGTAAAGATTATAAGCAGCAATAAACATGTAAATAATTCCAATTATACTAATAATCCAATTGTATTTTTTTGTAAATAAACGTGATACAAAATAGAGTAGAAGTGTTGTTATGCCAATTAAAGCAGGAATCCATTTTAAGATAATTGCTACCATTCCTGCACCAGAAAAATCTATAGTAAGCGTGATAGATAGCGTAATTATTTCTACAATAATTACTGCAATAATGTTGTTTTTAGGATTGTTTACCAGCGAAATCATGAGTCAAATATAGATAAAATGTACAAAGCTTAATACTAATTTTCTGTTAGTTTTATAACGCTTAATGTCTTGCTTATACAAAAAAAACGATTTTCTAGGCTAATTTAAATTCCTCTTTGGTACATAATAAATAAGTAAACTAAAAAAAACCGATTAGTATTATACTAATCGGTTTTGAAATTTTCATTGGATGTATTTAGTTTAAGCCTCCAACCATATTTTCTGGTTTTACCCATGCATCGTATTCATCAGCACTAACATAGCCCAAATTAACGGCTTCTGTTTTTAAGGTTGTTCCGTTTTTGTGAGCAGTATTTGCTATTTCGGCAGCTTTATAATAACCAATTTTAGTATTTAAAGCAGTTACCAACATTAAAGAATTATTTAATAATTCTTTAATAATGGCGTGATTAGGCTCTATTCCAGCAGCACAATGCGCCTCGAAACTTTGGCAAGCATCACCAATTAGTTGCGCGCTTTGTAAAATGTTTGCAGCCATCATAGGTTTAAACACATTAAGCTCGTAATGTCCTTGAGTGCCACCAACAGTTATAGCAACATCGTTACCCATAACTTGCGCACAAACCATGGTTAAAGCTTCACATTGTGTTGGGTTTACTTTTCCAGGCATTATAGAACTTCCAGGCTCGTTTGCTGGAATAATAATTTCGCCAATTCCAGAACGCGGTCCAGAAGCCATCATACGTATATCGTTAGCAATTTTGTTTAGTGATACAGCCAATTGCTTTAAAGCGCCATGCGACTCTACAATAGCATCGTGTGCAGCTAAAGCTTCAAATTTATTTTCGGCAGTTATAAAGGGTAAGTTTGTAAATTTTGCAATATATTTTGCTACTAAAACATCGTAGCCGTTTGGTGTATTTAAGCCAGTACCAACAGCTGTTCCTCCCAAAGCCAATTGAGATAAATGTGGTAATGTGTTTTCTAAAGCTTTTAAACCATGATCTAATTGAGACACATAACCAGAAAATTCTTGACCTAAAGTTAATGGTGTAGCATCCATTAAATGTGTTCTACCAATTTTAACTACGTCTTTAAACTCTTGAACTTTATCGTTAAGTGTGTTTCTTAATTTTATAACACCAGGAATGGTGTTTTCTACTATTTTTTTATAAGCTGCAATATGCATTCCTGTTGGAAACGTATCGTTAGAGGATTGCGATTTGTTAACATCATCATTAGGCTGGATGGTTTTTTCTCCTTCACCAATGACCTTTCCAGCAATTTGGTGTGCTCTATTAGCAACAACCTCATTAACATTCATGTTAGACTGTGTTCCAGAACCTGTTTGCCAGATAACTAGCGGAAATTGGTCATCGTGTTTACCTTCTAAAATCTCATCGCAAACCTGTGCAATTAAATCGCGTTTAGAGTTGTCTAAAACACCTAACTCTGCATTGGTAAAAGCAGCAGCTTTTTTTAGGTATGCAAAACCGTAAACCACTTCTAAAGGCATAGAAGCAGAAGCTCCAATTTTAAAATTATTTCTAGAACGTTCCGTTTGTGCTCCCCAAAGTTTATTTGCAGGCACTTTAACGTCTCCCATTGTATCTTTTTCTATTCTGTATTCCATGTAATTTTGGTTTTTTTAGGATAGCAAATTTACGAAATTTTGAATAGAATTTTTAGGTTGGATGTTGATAAGTTTGGTTCGCACTTAACTTTAAACTATTGATTATCGATTTTTTTTAAGCTAACTTAGCTTAGGGTTTGATATAAAACATTAAAACGTTTTTATTTCAATGAAACATTGTAAAACATATGAGAAAAATCCTGCTAACATTAACTTTTGGAATTTTTATTTATTCCTGTTCTTCCTCGAAAGTTGGAAATGATAATACTAAATACTTCGACGAAAACAATGTGGAAATAAGTAAATCAAAGTTCGACCGAATTCGTTCTACAAATAAATTATTAGATATTCCCGGAGATTCTGTTAATCATAAAAAATTGATTTTAAGAGAAGAACGCGGAAAAATAACAAATAGAGCTTTATTGGTATCACTACTTGAGAAAGAAACGAATCAAGAATTAGATTCGACCAAACCAATAGTTATAATTTACTATCCAGGAAAAGATTCCTGTAATTCAAGTGGCTCAGCTACAAAAGAATCAAGAAAAATTTGGTTCGGACAATTAGAAGATGGAATCAATCAAGTTGCTCAGACTAAACCAATTTATATTTATAAAGATAATGATGGTTTGGAAAAATACGATGGAGTTTTGACTTGGTACAAAGACCCAGAAGGAACTGTTGAAAGACTATTTTTAAAAAATCATTATCCTTGTAGCAGTTTTGTAGTGGTTTCAAAAAACGGAAACTATATTAGTTATTTCGGCGAATTTGGAAAAGAATATGTTTGGGAAGCAACTCAACTTATGCATAAATAAATACGTTTTACAAAACCGTGTATAATTAATTGCTTGATCACTGCCAACTTACGAAAATTCCGCCGGAATTTTCTATCTGTGATTAGTTTACTAAATTAGTTGCTTTAAACACGCAACAAACCATATTCAACAACGATAAGCTAACCTCAATTCTCATCTAAAAAGTAAACCCAATCTTTACACTGAATTTTCCTGAAATAGGTTGACTAAAAATTAATCAATTAATTACAGTCACTTATGAAACCTAAAAAACAACACTGGCGAAAAAAAAGCTATCAAAAAGCAACTTTAGAGACAAAACTTT
>Ga0114957_1003226_pt1 | contig 14857 bp, 19 predicted proteins | sample BantaG_FD_87175 | JGI IMG/M metagenome (GOLD analysis project Ga0114957, IMG submission 87175) | Marine algal microbial communities from Bantry Bay, Ireland - BantryBay_4 metaG | ecosystem: Host-associated > Algae > Red algae > Unclassified | place: Bantry Bay, Ireland | collected 2014-11-21 | reverse complement strand
CGACAGCATGGATTACCTCGATCTGGCTGAGGACGGCAGGTTGAACCGAGGCGATCTCGAAGCATGGATCATCAACGCTCCCGAAATGAAGGCCAATGCTTGGGACAGCCCAACCGGCCAGCGCGGCATGACACCGTTCACTGCACTCTCGGCCGAAGAGGTAGACAACCTGGTCGAATTCCTGACGAATCTTGAATACGAAGGGGCCGAGTAACCCATGGCAATCACCGAAGATCGCCCGCTAGCGCTTGAGGCCGGCACCGTCACCCGCGTGGCCGAGCGTCCGCTCGGCGTATTGACTCGCCCCCAGAGCGATGTGGGCTGGAAGAGTTGGTTCACGACCGTCGATCACAAAAAGATCGGCATCATGTACGGCGTCGGCTCGCTGTTCTTCTTCCTGTTCGGAGGCGTCGAAGCGCTGCTGATCCGCATTCAGCTGGCTGCACCCGATGGTCAGTTCCTTTCCGAGGCCTTGTACAACCAGGTCTTCACCATGCATGGCGTGACCATGATCTTCTTGGTGATCATGCCGATGGCGGCGGCGTTTGCGAACTATTTGCTGCCCCTGCAGGTCGGCGCACGCGATGTGGCCTTCCCCCGACTCAATGCATTCAGTTTCTGGTGCTGGCTCGCGGGTGCGATCTTCCTGAATACGTCATGGTTTCTGGGCGGCGCTCCCGACGGTGGTTGGTTCGCCTATGCACCGAACACCTCGGTCACATTTGCCCCCGGAAACGGCATGGACTTCTATGCGATCGGCTTGCAGATTGCAGGTATTGCTTCGCTGGTCTCGGCCATCAACCTGATCGTGACCGTGCTCAACATGCGGGCACCGGGAATGACCCTGCTGAAGATGCCGATCTTCACCTGGATGATGCTGGTCGTGCAGTTCCTGCTGTTGTTCGCAGTACCGGTGATCACGATTGCACTGTTCCTGTTGACCTTCGACCGCCAATTCGACGCCAACTTCTTCAATGTCGAGCAGGGCGGAAGCCCGCTGCTGTGGCAGCACCTGTTCTGGATCTTTGGCCACCCCGAGGTGTACATCTTGATCTTGCCGGCCTTCGGGATCATCTCCGAGGTCATCCCCACCTTCAGCCGCAAGCTGATCTTCGGCTATCCGTTCATGGTCGGTAGCGGTATCGCAATTGGCTTCATGGGCTGGGGTGTGTGGGCTCACCACATGTTCGTGTCCGGTCTTGGTCCGATCTCGGTGGCTGCATTCTCGGTGTCGACCATGTTCATCGCCGTACCAACGGGTGTGAAGATTTTGAACTGGCTGGCCACCATGTGGGGCGGCCGATTGAGATTCAACACGCCCATGCTGTTCGCCACCGGCGTTATCGCGATGTTCACCATTGGTGGTCTGTCCGGTGTCACTCACGCAGCCGCTCCATCGGACACCCAGCAAACTGACACCTATTACATCGTGGCCCACTTTCACTATGTGATCTTCGGTGGCGCATTGCTTGGTATGTTCGCGGGCTTCTACTTCTGGTGGCCCAAGGTCTTTGGCCACAAGCTCAACGAGAAGTGGGGCAAGATCAACTTCTGGCTCATGCTGATCGGCTTCAACATGACTTTTGGCCCCATGCACGTGCTGGGTCTACAAGGCATGGCTCGACGCCACCACAGCTACACCACCGAAGACGGCTTCGGCTTCTGGAACGCCATCGTGTCGGTCGGTGCGTTTGTCATTGCGTTGGGCACGTTGGCCTTCTTGATCAACATCGTGGTCTCGGCTCGCGACGCCAAGCGCAATCCGGTCGACGTCGGTCCTGACCCATGGGACGCTCGCAGCCTCGAGTGGTCGACCGCTTCCCCCACCCCGGTCCACAACTTCGACGAAGACCCCGTGGTCGAGTTCCAAGACGACTGGTGGCACCGCAAATGGGGCACCAACGAAGACGGCAAGATCGTGCGTAAGGCTTACCCCGAAGACATTGCACAAGACGGCAGCAACACGAACGTGCATTTACCGTCGCCGTCCTACTGGCCGCTCGTGCTGTCGTTCTCGCTACCGGTCATTGGCTACGCCGTGATCTTCACCTGGTGGTTGCTGATCCCCGGCTTTGCCCTCTTCCTTGCAGGCTTCTTGGGCTGGGCCCTGGAACCAGCCGACGACCCCGAGGCTGCGCACGGGCACGATGACCATGACCACGATGACCATGGTCACGATGATCACGCCGACGAAGCAGATGCCTTGACCGATGCTGAAGCCGAAGGAGCTGCCAGTGTCTGAAGCAACGATGGAATCCGACGTGGTCCCCGATCACCCGGCGCTTGCCGAAGACGGTGAACATGGCACCACCACGGGGATCTCCAACAACAAGTTGATGATGTGGGCGTTTCTCGGCAGCGAGTGTTTGCTGTTCGGCGCCCTCATCTCCACCTACCTGCTGTACAAGGAGCGCTTCAACGACTTCGCCGAGACTTTGGCTCCCTTCGAAGAAGACGGCCGCAACATCGGCCCTCGCTTTGGTGGCGAAGACGGCGAGGGTGTGTTCGACATTCCGTTCACCTCGATCTCATCGTTCATCCTGCTGGGCAGTTCACTCACCATGGTGCTGGCTCTATCGGCTATCCGCCGAGGCGAATACCGCAACTTCCGCATCTGGACCCTGACCACTGCTGCCCTGGGCTCGGTCTTCATCGCTGGCCAGATTTACGAATTCACCGAGTTCGTCGAGAAGGGCCTTGGCTACTCGACCAACATCTTTGGGTCGGCGTTCTTCACGCTCACCGGTTTCCACGGCGTGCACGTCTCGCTGGGCATCGTGATGTTGCTGGCGACCTACATCATGCACAAGCAGGGTCGCCTGAACAGCGACAAGGCCGAGACGGTGGAAATCGTTGGCCTGTACTGGCACTTCGTCGACGTAGTGTGGATCCTGATCTTCACTGTCGTCTATCTCTTCCCGCAATAGAGGCTCTCGTGACCAAGACCCACACCCCAGTCGAGACTGCTGCAGACGCACACGACGACCATCATCCAAGCGATCTCTTCTACCTGAAGATCGCCGGCATCCTGGCGCTGTTCACGGCGCTCGAAGTCGCCACATATTTTATCGAAGACGATGTCCCTGAGTGGTTTCTCTTCTTCTCGTTGACTGCGTTGATGATCATCAAGTTCGTCATGGTGGCGGCGTACTTCATGCACCTGAAATACGACACGCCGTGGTTCCGTTATCTGTTCATCGCCGGGCTGGTGCTGGCGATGGGGGTCTATGCGATCTTCTTCTTTTCATTCGACCTGTTCGGACTCGGCTGACGATGCTCTTGGCCGCCGATACTGACATCTGGCGGTACCAACCACACCCCGAGGTGTGGCTCATCATCGCGGTCATTCTCGGCTTCGGTTACTGGGTCACCAGAGTTCTCGGCCCCAAGGCGGTCGCACCCGGCGAGGTCGCTGTGAGCCGCCGCCAGAAGATCCTCTTCGGTGCCGCCGTGCTGCTCCTGTGGGCCACCAGCGATTGGCCCATGCACGACATCAGCGAGGAATACCTCTATGGCGTGCACATGATCCAGCACATGCTGATCACGCTCGTGATCCCGCCGCTCTTCTTGCTGGCCGTTCCCGAGTGGCTCGCTCGGCTGATAGTGAGCTCCGACGGCACCAGCGGCGTCTGGGTGCGGAGACTGACCCGCCCGGTGGCCGCCGCCGTGTTGTTCAACGTGATCATTGCGCTGACCCACCTGAAGCCGGTGGTGAACTTCTCGATCGAGAACGGCGTATTCCACTACCTGGTTCATCTCACCGTGTTCAGCGCAGCGCTGCTCATGTGGATGCCGGTCGTGAGCCCCTTGCCCGAGCTGCGAGCAAGTCCCCCGGGACAGATGATCTACCTGTTTCTCAACTCGGTGCTGCCCACCGTACCCGGAGCGTTTTTGACGGTGGCCAATACTCCGCTGTACCGGGTGTATGACCATCAGGTTCGGCTGTGGGGGATCAACGCAGTGGCCGACCAGCAAGCTGCGGGCTTGATCATGAAGCTCGGTGGCGGTTTCTATATCTGGGCCTGGATCGCGTTCTTGTTCTTCCGATGGGCCAAGCGCACCGACTCGACCTTGCGCCCGGGTGCGGGCGATGTCGTGACCAACCCCGCAGTGAACGCCGATATCAGCGAGAGTGACCTGACATTCGAAGAGGTGCAGTCAGCCTTTGATCGGGCTGGGGAACCCGTCGCCGAACGCTGACACCACCAACTGGTCCGACCTTCCCCATCCGCTGAGTGAGTCAGCAGGGCGTGTTTCGGTCATCGATTCGGTCACGAAGTGCAGAATTTTCTGGATCAAACGACTCATGTCACGCTCTATTCGGCCGATTGAGTTGGGTGAATGAAACGAACCCGCTAGTGGCCGAGCCGTTGCGTACCTCCGACCTTGTTCCGCTGCGGCGCATGCTCGGTACCGACTCGGTGGTTTTTCGGGTGAACCCGGATGGTAGCTTTGCGCCCTTCGAACGTATGCCGTCGCTGTTTTTCGAGCGGCCGATCCGTCGCATCCTGAATGCCGACGACTCGCAGCGTTTCGATCAGGCCTGTGGGCAGGTCATCGCAGAGCGTCGATCCATGGCCTTCCGGCCTTCGACGCAATCGACCGACGAAGTCATGATCAACCCCATTCTCGACGACGATGGCTCCGCCTGCCGCTTCATCATTTGTTGGGTGCGTCATACCGAAATCTTCGATCCCGGTCGGTCGAACCGACTATGGGCTGATCTCCAGCTCGAGGATGTCGGCACCCGTTATCGCCTCCGCACCGACCGTGAGTCTGTTGCCATCGAGGCTGCCCCGTGGTGGGCGCTCAAAAGTGGCGAGCTCCTTGAACTGTGGCCTCATCACCCACATGTTTCAGCAACGGGTCTGGGGCACGCGGTCATGGAAGCGCTCATCATCGATGCGGTAGAGGCCGCCACCCTTTCTGGCGGCCCTGCGGTGCGTATCGCCATCCCTTCTGGTGACATGCTCGCCGGTCTGGTGCCGGTCTTCCACGGCGCTATTCGCGCCAGTGGTATCGACCCGGCGCGGGTTGTTGTCGCAGTCGACGTGGAACTTGCCGTGGATCCCGACTTGTTGCCCATCATCGTGCACCTGCGCACGATGGGCATGCAGATCGATATTGTCGGCCTCGATTCGCTGATGACGACACTACAAACCGTGAGTGACACCTCACTGCAGACGCCAAAGTTCACGCCGGCAAGCGCAGTCGAAACTGGCCCGTGGGGCATGTCGTTCGACACGGCGATCATTCGAGCCGCATAGGCCCGCTCGCGTCCACTCCATGATGCTGGCCGAAGGCGCCCGTGCGGTCTCCTAGACTCGCATCGTGAGCGCAAACACCACGCTCACGGCGATCGATGGCATCACCGTGGGGCACTACACCGATGTGGACGCTCGAACCGGGTGCACGGTCATCGTGCTACCCGAGGCCTGCATCGTCGCCGGCGAGATTCGTGGCGGGGCTCCTGCCACGCGCGAGTTCGGGTTGTTGGCCGCGGGCATGACGGTCCAACACGCAAACGCACTGGTACTGACCGGCGGCAGCGCCTATGGCTTGGCGGCTGCACAGGGTGTGATGCAAGAACTCGAGTCCCTCCGACGGGGCTACACCACCACGACTGCGGTGGTGCCGATCGTGCCCACCGCAGCGCTCTACGACCTCGGCGTCGGCAGCGCCGCGATCCGGCCCTCGGCCAGCTCGGGCGTCGCGGCATTTCGCGCTGCCTCGACCGAACCGGTTCCCCAAGGCCTGGTCGGGGCTGGAACCGGCGCCACTTGTGCGAAGTGGCGGGGCGAGAAGATCCCTGGCGGCCTGGGTTCTGCTGCCGTGCAGGTGGGCGATGCCACCGTGGCAGCCTTGGCGGCCGTGAACGCGCTGGGCGATGTTTTCTCGCTCGAAGGTGAGTCGCTTACCGGTGGTCCACCCGTGGCTGCTGCTCTCACCACGCCACCGACCGAGGGTGAGAACACGACGCTCGCTGTCGTTGCCACCGACGCCGCGCTGACACGGGATCAACTCGAACGGTTGTTGGTGCGCGCCCATGATGCCTACGGCGCATGCCTGCGCCCTGCCCACACCAGCTTCGATGGCGACATTTGCTTTGCGGTGTCGACCGGGAAGGTCCAAGGCGAGGTACACAATCTCGCCGAGGGCGCTTTCGAAGCGGTCGGCCGTGCCATCGAGAATGCCGCGATCGCGGCTCGAGATCAGAGCGCCTCGGCCTGATCAGAGAATTGGCTAGTGAGTCCTGCGCCGGGAGCGTACGCTTTCCAGGTGATTGACCTGAAGCAACTCAGCGACCCGGCGTATCGCGCTGGAATGGAACGTAAGGGTGCCGACCCTGCGCTTGTCGACCAGGTGCTCGAGCTGAGTTCCCGTCATCGCGACCTACAACTGGGTGTCGAGGAGCTTCGTAATCGGTCGAACACGGTCTCCAAGGAGATCGGTAAAGCAGCCCCCGACGAACGACCGGCAAAGATCGAAGCCGCCGGCGTAGTGAAGGCCGAGCTGACCGAGGCCGAAGCGGCCTTTGGTGCCGTCGACGACGAGCTGCGAGCGGGCGCACTGCAGCTTCCGATGCCCGCCGATGCGTCGGTGCCAGATGGCGGCGAAGACGAGGGCGACATCATCGCCACGGTTGGCGGCACCCCGACTGCGCCGCCCATGGATCATGGCGACTTCGGCCGTCACATCGGATGGGTCAACAGCGAACTCGGTGCCGAAGTCAGCGGCTCGCGATTTGCCTATATCACCGGCGCCGCCGTGCAGATCGAGTTCGCGCTCGTGCAATGGGCACTGGGCAAGCTGGTCGCTCGTGGCTTCAACCCGGTGGTCCCACCGGTACTGGTACGCGAACAGATGATGATCGACGCCGGGTTCTTCCCGACCGACGAGCACCAGGTGTACGGCATCCCCGAAGATGACCTCTACCTGGTCGGCACTGCCGAGGTGCCGTTGGCAGGCATGCACCGCAAGGATCGTCTCGACCCCGACAAGTTGCCGTTGCGCTATGCCGGTTTCTCGTCGTGCTTCCGCCGAGAGGCAGGCACCTACGGCAAGGACACGCGCGGCATCTTCCGGGTGCACCAGTTCGACAAGGTCGAGATGTTCATCTGGTCATCGCCCGACACGAGCTGGGATGAACACGAACTGCTGCTCGAGATCGAGCGCGAGATCTTGGACGAACTCGCCTTGCCGTACCGCGTGGTCAACATCGCCGCCGGGGATCTGGGTAATGCCGCAGCCAAGAAGTACGACTGCGAAGTCTGGCTACCGTCCGAAGGCGCCTACCGCGAAGTCACCAGCTGTTCGAACTATCTGGACTACTCGGCGCGCCGCCTCGACGCTCGCATCAAGACCGAGCGCGGTTCGGTATTCGCCCACACCCTGAACGGCACCGCCATTCCGGTGGCCCGCATGCTGGTGTTTCTGATGGAGCACTACCAGCAGGCCGACGGCACCTTCACCGTGCCCGAGGTCCTGCGTCCCTTCTGCGGTCTGGAGACCGTGTCCCCACCCGAGTAAGGGTTCCGTGAGCGCCCGCGCAATGCGCAGCCTGATCCTCACCAACATCTTGGGCTCAGAGAGGTTTCTCAGAGACCCTTTTCGATGATGCGGGTGATCCAACGTTCGTAGGTTTCTACGTCTTGGGCGCCCTGGATGGGAAAGTTCTCGTTCACGACCACGCTGGGTACGCCGGTGATTCCCCGCCCGATGGCGTCGTTGTGTTCGGCTGCCACCGCATCTCTCAGCGAGTCGTGCTGCTCGGTGAACACCTCGACGAAGGCGGCTTGATCGATGTCGCATTCGTGGGCGATCTGGGCCAGCTCCGGTCCGCTGCTTATGTCGCGATTCTGCACGAAGTAGGCGTCGAGAAGTGCGTGGTGATAGCGCTGCTGGGCTTCATCGCCGAAGTGAGCACTTGCCTTCCAGGCCATCTGTGCAGGGAACGAACTCGACGGTGGCGTCGCCCCCGATGCCCACGGCGTCGTGAACTTGGCTTCGGGTTCGAGATCGGCCGGCCGCTTCCAGGATTCGGTATAGGCGGTGAACTTTTCGAGGGAGGTGGTCTTTGGTTCGGTACGCAGCAGGAAGCTCTTCCACCGAACAGCGATTGCGTCGCCCATGCGGCGCTGCAGCTCATCGACACGCACGGTGCCCACATGACACCATGGTCAAAGAAAGTCGCTGAATACTTCGAGTACAACAGGTGTGGTCACAACAGGTCTCCAATACCGAGTCCGAACCAGGCTGCGGCGACGCCGACAACCACGGTCATTCCAACGTAGGCGATGGCGCCGCCTTTGCGGCCATCATCGAGAAGAGCAGCCGTTTCCGCAGCAACAGTGGAGAAGGTGGTGAACGAGCCCAGGCCTGCCGTGCTGACCACCACCGGATTGTCCCACCAGCCCGAGGCCAGAACGAGACCAAGCAGGAAGGCGCCCGAGACGTTCACTGCCAGTGTCCGCCACGGCAGGTCGTAGTCGTGCTGGCCATCGGTAGCCACTGCTCGCAGGATCGTGGCGGCCCCAGCCACGACAACAAAGGCCATCGCCGTCATGTCTCGCCACCAATTCTTGACACCCCTGGAGTGTCGAGAAGTCGTTTGGCGATCAACCGACCCAGCCAGAACGCTGCTGCTGCACCGGCGATGCTGATGACAAGGTAGAGCACCAGAGTGGGCACGTGACGCTCGAGGCGTGCGTTGAGTCCGGCGGGTTGATCGAGCACGATTGGCTTGGCTCGGAGTAGTACGGCGATCTCGACCGCAAAGGTGGAGAAGGTCGTGAGGCTGCCACAGAAACCAGTGGCCGCAGCAACGAGTAACCGCCGGCGGATGTTTGTACTACTCAGCAGCAAAAAGGTGAGTGTCCCGAGCAGTAGGGAACCGCAGACATTCACGGCCAGCGTGTCGATAGGCAGTCCGCCGCCGGTCTCGATCGTCTGGGTCGACGCCAGAGGCGTGAAGCCATCCATGTGGGTTCCGACCGTGAACGTGGTGTTGGGTGCATACGAAAACCAGCCCCCACTCGGGGTACTGGATGAGAGGGATCCGGCGAACCATCGGGCACCTGCTCCCAGTACGCCACCAACGGCAATCGTCGCCAAGTCGATGGGGCCGAGCCTGGCGCGAACCATCAGTTTTCACCCCAACAGCGCATCGAGTCGAGGTTACTCATGGTTGACTTGAGCCATGGACCTGGGCGAATTTCGTTTGCACTACGACGTCGGCACCTTGGATGCAGATGCCATGCACGCCGAACCCGCCGAGCAGTGGCGGCTCTGGTTCGAAGCAGCCGTGGCCAACGAGGTGTTCGAACCCAATGCCATGGTCGTCGCCACCGTCGACCAAGGCGGCTGGCCACATGCCCGCAACGTGTTGGCGAAAGGAGTCGACGAACGAGGCTTCGTCTTCTACACCAACTATGAGAGTGCCAAAGCCGCAGAACTCGAGTCAGCAGGCAAAGCCAGCTTGCTCTTCAGCTGGTTGACCATGCACCGCCAAGTACGCATCGTGGGCACCGTCAGCCGGGTTTCGCCACAAGAAAGCGATGTGTACTTCGCGTCCAGGCCTCGTGGCAGCCAGCTCGGTGCGTGGGCGTCGCCACAAAGCGATCTGATCGCAGACTCAACGGTGCTCGAGCAAGCAGTGCTCGATGTGCAAGCGCGCTTCGGTGACGGCGAAGTTTCCCGGCCGCCATTCTGGGGCGGCTACCGGGTGGCCCCGGTGATGTTCGAGTTCTGGCAGGGCCGACCCAGCCGATTGCACGACCGCCTGCGCTACGTGTACCGAGACAACGCCTGGCACATAGAACGCATAGCGCCGTGACCGCCAGTGCTGAACGCACACCTTTCGGACATGCGGACCCATTGGCAGTGGCCGAGTTGTGGCAACGATTTCTCAACACAACCGGCCGAGCACCATACATGCCCCCACCCGAGGCCTGGGCCTTCGGCGATTCGGTCGAGCTGGCCGACGAACTCATCACGCTGGTCATCGACGGCCCGAAGCGAGCGACCGCTGGATTACTTGCGGATCCCTATTGGCTCACGCCCATACCGGCGCATTTCGAAGGGCATGCGATCGCCTTGGCATTGACTTCGACCCGGTCATCATCACGGTCTTCGAGCGATTCGACGTCGTCTATCTGGAACATTGATCCTGTGGCTCGATGTGGAATTGCGAGCCCTATCCAGCGGAACCGGCGCTGAAGCGGGCGCGGTAGCGCGACGGCGTGGTTTGCACATTGTGCTGAAAGTGATGGCGCAGCGTGGCAGCTGAACCGAAGCCGCAGGCATGGGCGACAGTGTCGATCGAGTGGTTGGTGGTCTCCAGGAGTTGTTGCGCCCGCAGCACCCGTTGCTTGGTGACCCACTGATGCGGCGACACGCCCGCTTCGGTTCGGAAGCGGCGAGCGAACGTGCGTGGTGACATGGCAGCGTGTCGGGCGAGTTGCTCTACCGACAGTGCATCGTCGAGCCGTTCGAGCGCCCACGCCATCGTCGGTGCCAGTGCCATTGATTCGTCGGGCGCTGCGGGAACGGTGATGAACTGGGCCTGGCCGCCATCGCGTTGGGGAGCGATTACCAGCCGTCGGGCCACACTGTTTGCCACGTCAGCCCCGTAGTCGCGCCGGATCAAGTGCAGTCCGAGGTCCAGGCCCGCAGCGCTGCCCGCCGACGTGAGCACTTTGCCATTGTCGACATAGAGCACGTTGGGTCGCACGTCGATCAGGGGATAGCGGGCTTGCAGCGCTTCGGTGTAGCGCCAGTGGGTGGTGGCAGCCTGGCTGTCGAGCAAGCCAGTTGCTGCCAAGATGAACACCCCCGAGCAGATCGACATGATGCGAGCGCCGTTGCGGTGGGCCCGCACCAGCGCGTCGATGAGCGCAGCTGGGGGTTCTTCCTCGATGTCTCGCCATCCGGGAAGCACGATCGTGCCCGCCCTCGCGACCGCGCTCATGTCATGAGGTGCCTGCATCGTCAGACCTCCGTTGGCACGAAGCGGACCCGTTTCGGCGGCGATGACCGAGAAGTCATACCAGTCGACGTCGAGTTCGGGGCGATCCAGGCCGAACAGCTCGGTTGTGACCCCGAACTCGAACGTACACAGGCCGTCGTACGCCACCGCCACCACGGATCGGTTCACGAGCTCCGGGACACGGGACATGGCAGGATCTTAGTGAATATTGGCATTACTGCCACTCGCTCGAGCAATGACCTCATGGCAACCTGGGGCCATGACGACCACTGCTGTAACCGAAATCCCTGCCGCATCACCCTCCGTAGCGGTGGCGCACTTCGCCGGGCTGCTGGCACTCGAGACCGACTGCTGGGATGCCCACGCCTCGCTGGCCACCGAGAGTCCGGGCTTCGTGTTGCTCGACGTGCGCGGTCGGGCGCAGTTCGACGCCGGGCACGTCGACGCCGCTGTCAGCATGCCTCACGCCGAGATCAGTAGTGAGTCTCTGGCCAGCTATCCGGCCGACACCTTGTTCGTGGTGTACTGCGCCGGACCCCACTGCAATGGCGCCGACAAGGCTGCACTTCGGCTTGCGCATCTCGGCCGCCCGGTCAAGAAGATGATCGGTGGTGTGACCGGCTGGCTCGTCGAGGGTTTCGATCTGGTGCCGTCCTGATGAGCGAACACATCGGTGTAGTGTCGGCACATGGCTCCTGAGATCGATCGACCGAACACGGCACTGCTGGTCATCGATGTGCAGCGCGATGTCGTTGCCGCCGCCCACGACCGCGATGGCGTGATCAGCCGGATGAACCAGGTCATCGACAAGGCCCGAGCCGCTGGAGCACCGGTGATCTGGGTACAGCATGACGACGAGGGTCTTGCGCGCGACACCGACGGCTGGCAGATGGTCGACGAGCTCGTGCCGCTCGCAGGCGATGCTCGGGTCTACAAGAACTTCCGCGACTCATTCGAGCTGACCTCGCTCGAAGACGAACTGGCCGCAAGAGATGTCGGCACTCTTGTGGTGGTGGGAGCCCAGACCGACTTCTGTGTGCGATGGACATTGCACAGCGCACTCGATCGGGGCTACGGCACGGTGCTGGTCGCCGATGGACATACGACCGACGCCGAGAGCCCTGGCGACATGCCGTCTGGTGCTGCTCTGATCGCGCACACGAACTCGATCTGGGCTTCTCAGGAACACCCCCGACATTCGACCGCAGTGGTCGAAGCCGCCGAGATACGGTTTTAGCCCGGGGTCAGGCCGGCCCAGCTCATGAAGTTGGCGATCAGTGTCTTGCCGGCAGGGTGCTCGTCGGTCCAGTACTCGGGATGGAATTGGGTGCCGACGATGCGCGTGTCGTCGTTGACGGCAATCTGTACCGGCGTTACTTCGGTGCGCGCCAGCACCTGAAAGCCGGCGGGTGGGTTGGGCACGTGAAAGCCGTGCGCATGACGGAATACCGGCGAGTCGCCCAGGCCGTGGAGCAATGCGTGGTCGCCCAGGATCTCGATGGGGTGGTAGCCGACCTCACCGAAGTAGCCGTTCGGCCACTTCTTCAACATGCCGGTTTCTTTGGCGTCGGGATCGACATCGAGTAGCTCGAGCTCGGCACCGAGCGCGGCCGACAAGCACTGCAACCCTCCACAAAATCCGAAGATCGGCAGACCTGATGTGCGGATGATGTCGTGGAGCGGCGCCAGTGCACCGGGCTGGTACAGCGAGGGGGCCGATCCGTTGCCGCTGATGAAGATCGCCTTGGCGCCGAGCTTGGTCAGTAGCTCGGGCGTGATTCGATCCCAGCGCACCAACATGCACGGCATGCCCGCCAGGTCTTCGAGCCGGTAGTTGATCCAGGTGCGCGCCGCCTGGATGTTCTTGCCGCCGCCGTCTTGGTAGCGGTCGGCGTGCTCGTAGTCGACGAAGACGATCACGAATCTCCGAGGTCATCCAATGAGATCCCGGACTCTTCGAGCAGCTCGTCGACCACGGCGCGAACCCGGTCTTCGTCTTCGGCGTTGTAGACCAGATAATGATGGTCGCCCAGACCAATGCCGAACGCGCCCTGTTCGAGCGATACAACGCGAGTCGTATAACCCTCGGACGTGAGTTGTTCTTCGGCCTGTTGAGCAACATAGGTGTGCGTGCCCAGGTCGATACGCCGGACCTCTTCACCCTTGTCCATGACCGAGCCCACGCTGCCGTCGCTCATGGTGCCGGGATTCGACATCATCTGAGACCAGACATAGGCAACCGCTGCGATAGCAACTATGGCTGCGATGATTGCTGCAATACCACCAAGACTCACCCGGCGAGGTTACTCAGTCAGCTGCCGCCTTCGGTACAGGAGCAGGTTTCAGTGGGTCTGGACTTTGGTGAAGACCTCGATCAAGGGTGCCTGGTCGGACAGGCCGTGCTTGTCGGCGTTCGCTGCCGCCCAATCTCGCAGCAGTTTGTCGACGTCCTCGATCCATGCGACCTGGCTGCTGTGACTCGACAACGCCTGGACCTTCTTGTCCATCACGCTGCTGATGTCGACCGCCAGGTTGGGATCTCGGCCTTGGGTGATCCACAACCAGGGCACCGCATGAGGCTCGTGCCCCTCGGCCAGTAATTCGACATGAGCGTGCGGGTTGCGGGCATCGGGATAGATCGCAGAAATGGTGGCTTCGCCGCAGGCAAGATGATCGGGATGGGAGGCGAAGATCCGCTCGTAGCGCCGTTCGGGATTCTGGGTGATCACGACATCGGGTTTGACCTGGCGGATGACTCGGCTGATCACCTTGCGCAGGTGCAGGTTGGCCTCGAGATGCCCGTCGGGCTCGCCCAGAAAGAGCACGTCGTTCACGCCGACCTGGGCGGCCGCGGCGCGCTGCTCGTGCTCACGCATGGCCCTCAGTTCATCGCGGTCCATGTCGTCGGGGATGCCGGCTTCGCCGCTGGTGCACAAGGCGTAGCTCACGTGGCTACCGGCAGCCGTCAAGACCGCAGCGGTGCCGGCTATGCCGAAATCGATGTCGTCGGGATGGGCCACGACCACCAAGACACGATCGGGGACGTTGGACGGATCAAGAAGTTCCATTACGAGCGCAAGGTTACTGGTGGCCGTTGCAGCAGCTACAGCTCAGACCGGCTGGTTACCTCTTTGCTTCTTGGCAATGCGGTGTCTGTCGAGCGAGCCAGTCGAAGTCGGGTATGGGGCGAGCTGTTTCCGTGTCAGCGGCAAAGGCTGCTTCCAACGCGGCGGCAGCGCTGAGTAGGCGGTGATCGTGGTACATCGGTCCAACGATCTGGAGGCCGAACGGCGTGCCCTGCTGGTCGAGCCCACATGGCAGCGCAGTGACCGGATGGCCAACCACGGTTAGTGAAGCCGTGAGCGCGAGCCAGGCCATGTAGTTCTCGACCGGCTGACCATCGATGTGCGTTGGATTACGGTCCGTCCATGGGAATGGTGGCACGCTGACGCCGGGTGCCACTACGACGTCGTAGTCGGCGAAGATCTGCTGGAACTGTTGGTTGAGCTCCATCTGGATCTGGCGAGCGACGGCAATGTCGTACATGGGCATCTGAAGTGCTGCGTTGTACGACGCCTGAATATTCGGGTTGAAGTCGGCCGTCCAGTTCTGTGCTTCTTGGTGGTACTGGCTGACAAAGATGTCGGCACGGACTTTCCAGTCGACGTCGGGAGCACGCCTCAGGTCGATCGAATGTTGATCACAGACGGCCACGATGTCGCCGAGCTTCTCGATGCGGTTGCGGAACGTCTGACGGATCTGGTCAGAGACGAGGACGCCGCCGAGGTCTTCGGTGTAAGCAATACGCAGCGAACCTGGGTCGATGTCGTGGAGCGAGGCGAACTGCGACGCATCGAGCGGGAACATCAT
>Ga0114957_1003224_pt1 | contig 14863 bp, 13 predicted proteins | sample BantaG_FD_87175 | JGI IMG/M metagenome (GOLD analysis project Ga0114957, IMG submission 87175) | Marine algal microbial communities from Bantry Bay, Ireland - BantryBay_4 metaG | ecosystem: Host-associated > Algae > Red algae > Unclassified | place: Bantry Bay, Ireland | collected 2014-11-21 | reverse complement strand
CAGAACTTGGGGCGGACGGTTTTTGTCAGCAGGGAGATTGGCTCCCAAGATTTAGCTGACATAATTTGGAGACTGAAACCATGGCACAAGCACTTGGATATGTAACGAAAAACGAAACGGGTAGCTTTGCAGGCACCCTTAACCTTGGCGGCGCGTCCCGCATCAACATTGTCAGCAATGACAATAAAGAGAGCGAGGCCCAGCCCGACTTTCGGATTGTTGACACGCTCGGACAAGACATTGGCGGCGGCTGGTTCAAGACCGCCAAGACGAGCGGTAAAGAGTATATCTCGCTCACCTTCGCCCATCCGACCCTCGGCCCGCGTAAAGTCTACGCCAATCTCGGACAGGCTTATGGCAAAGAGGCGGATGAATTTGCGATCCTCTGGAACCCGCAAGACGGTTAATCCCGCCTCGCAAGCCCCCGCATCGGCTCACGCCGATGCGGGGTTTTTTGTGCCGAAAAGTCTATTTAAACTCATAAGGCTATTGCTAAAAAATAGATTCAACATAGCATTGCTTTGTGGAAACTTGCTCTAAAATACATATTTGGCCAGTAGATGAGCTCGAAAAGTCATCGGGCAGTGGCACGTCTGCATGGCGTTCTTTGTCAGAAAAATGGCCTAGCCTTTTGATGATTGAGGGTGAAGTCAAACAATACAAAATCGTTTTTGACGCAAACATGATTTTGGCTGACATGAAATTTATGTTTGAAAATCCAACCAAGCCTACCCTTTTAGAGACGTTATCCAAGCAAACTGTTATTACGCCTTGTGCCCCTGGGTGGCTCATATCTGAACTGCGCTGCGGAAGCAGTATGCGAGAATTTTTAAGAGGCCAACCTCACTTAATAGAGCAGAATTTGTGGGATCAATGGCCAAAAATTTTGGAATTTATGCACATCGATTCAAGCTATGCCTATCCTGTAAGAGCCCGACTGTGTGGCTCTCCTGATCTCAAAGATGAACCTTACATTTCCATGGCTAATGATATTGGCGCACTGGGGGTTTTAAGTCGAGATAAGGGATGTGCTGGTTTAAATTTGCGTCATTTGAAACGTAAAGATATTCGCCCCTTAAACGATTTAGCTAACCTCCTTGAGGGTGTTGTTGGAGCACGTCTATTCATTGTGGGAGTTCCATTGGCGGGCACTTATGGTTTGGCGGCAGGAGGAGACGCACTTTATAAGCAAGCTATGAAGCTGCCTCCCGTTGGCAAGTATGCTTTGGCGGGTGTTGCTGCGGCAGCACTGATTGCATTCGTAGTGCCTAAATCTCGGAAATATATATTGGGGCAAGCAAAACCCGTTCTGCGAAAATTGCAGCCTGCGTGGAATGAGTACGTGAAATTTGCCAACCAGACTTTTGATGATGAGCGAAAAGCATCGGATATAATCGTGCAATTAGAGTTGGGAAGGTTACCCAGTTGAACCTCTAGGCTAATCTTATATCAGCGTTATCGACCACGTTTTAGTGTATCATTATTCGTAAAAGTTGCGCCGAAAAGTTCTTAATAAAACCAAAAGATGTGCTAAGGGTATATACATCATGGTAGGGCTGGCCAATATTTTGGAGCCTGCGTCTGAAACATATGCAGGATTTGCGTGGGTTCACTTGCGCCTAAATCCCGATTATGGCCAAAATTTCGACCTAACACGCGCACACCAAAGCAATAGCCTTGGTAATGGAAAGTCAAATTTCAGGTTTGAGAGTAAAGCTGATACACAAGCGCAACGATGGAAGCTTGAGTGTTTTGAGTCCCCCGATGCCGTAGGGCTAGATGCGTTAGTGTTTTGGCGGCAAGATGCTTTTCCTGGGGCATTGTCAGTTCATTATCATGATACAGAACCTTTTAAACATGAGCCCGGTTCATTCAAATTGTCTAACTTTGACTGTCAGAAGCAGCATTATGTTAAGGCCGATGGAACGAGAATAAGTGTCCTAAAGTCTCAAAATTTTTGGCTTCAAATTGCCGGCAAACCAAAAGATGTAGAAGCTGAAGATCAAACATTTTCCGTTGTGTTTCACGGAGGTAAAGGCACGCGTAGGCGCATTGATGCCCTTCGGCAATTAACATCTCTTAGCCGCGACGGGGCCGAAAACTTCAAATTACTCGGACGTCAAAAGATGTTTGCCAAGCTAAAGAATGGTCTGATTGCTTATAATATTCGATCTAAGAATGGCTCCTATAAAGACGTTGCAATAGCCTTGTTTGGCACAGAAAAAGTGGAAAAGGAGTGGATCCCGGAGGGCTGCGCACTCAAGGCTAAAGCTATTCGCGTCTCCAAATTTGGAGATCGTATGGTCGCCCAAGAATACCAAAGCCTTCTGCCGAAAAAGGTGATCTAATAGGGGTGACGTTTTTAGAACGTCCTAAAAACGGGACTCCCAATCCTCTCAAAGTTGTGTCTTGATTCGTTTTGTGGACATGCGCGGAAGGCGCAGACGCGGTGAATATGGGAGCGCACGATGGTTGAAAAACGTAAAAAAACGAAACCAAAGCTCAGAAAAATACTTCTGAACGCCGTTCCAAGCCCGTTCTACCTAACATCTGAGGCGGCTGAATATCTCCGTTTGGAAAAAAATACGCTTGTCAATTATCGCGCGAGTTTAACCGGGCCGCGGTTTAGACGGCATGGCGGTAAGATCTGTTATCATCAAAAAGACCTGGAAGAATGGTCTGAAACGCATGTGGGCGAAGTGTCGTGACATCGCTCACCCATATTCAATGTCACTATGTGCATGGCCTTATCAATCATCGATTACGTTTTGGAATGCCTGATAAAACCTTGCGGCTGGATAAATATCGGCAGCTTGCTGCTTTTAATCCAGCTAAGACCCTTGGCTACATACGGTGGCGGGCAAATGAATATGGCACGCAAGATTGGCGTTTGTATATCGTCAGAACGGATACGAATGGGTTGCGAACACTTGTCCCGGGTGTCTCGCCTGCCGTCAGGCTTTGCTGTTTTATCAATGGCCCAAAGGCCATGAAACAGGCTTTGACCGCCCTTGATAGAGTAGAGCAACAGTTGAGCGGCGGCTTAGAAAGCCTGCCTGCAAGCTATTGGTTGACGTTTAAATCGCGTTTGAAGGCTAAGAATTCGTCACCTCTTTTACCGCAAAAATTTGTAAACTTGGGGCCCACCAATGCTGTTTAAGGCCGCAATTGGCGTGATAATCACAACGGCTATCGTCGTCTCTGCACGGCAAATCATCGTCCCGCCAGAGCCACGTCTGCTTTATAACCCAAGCCAAAGTGCGGCTGTTGGATGGTATCGAGTGCAATCGGATCTGCCGATTATGCGCGGTTCACAGGTCGCAGCTTACGCCCCCGAATGGGCGCGCCGTCTTGCCGATAAGCGTGGCTATTTGCCGTATGATTACCCGCTCATAAAGACGGTTTGGGCGGTCGAAGGCGAAGAAGTCTGTTACCATAATCAATCGGTGAGTGTCCCAAAACGTCCTGATATTCCCTTGCTGGGGCAGGATGTTTTGGGACGCGTTATGCCTCAAAGGTCGGGATGTGTTGTGCTGAAATCGGATGAGTATTTGTTGATTTCGCCTGATGTGCAGAATGGATTTGATAGCCGATATTTTGGGCCTGTTAGTAAGGAAAACATCATCGGACGGGTTAAATTTATTGGAAATAGTAAGAATAAGAAAAGCGCTGAAATCATCGGTTTTGTGGGGTTTGGAGGGTGATTTTCTTAGGGCAAGATAAAGGGCACGGCCCAATACGGCCTAAGCCCTTGTCTGCACATCTGTTTTTGCGGGACACGCAAAAATGGGCTTGGGACGTGGATTCGCCGCAATTGCCCATAATATGTAGGAAAAATGCCGGGACGCGGCTGTTTTTGGAGCGTTCTGGCTTATTCTTGGAGGGACGGCATGGCTGACGACAATCCATTCAATATTAAACTCGGAAAAATATTCTCCCCTAATGGTACTGGGCGATTTGTTAGCTTTGCAGGACGGGTTCGCCGCGCCGCCAACACAGCCTCAAAATCATCTTCGGGTTCAAGGCGTCAGGCGGTGAGTTCAGGTGAGCAGTTTTTCTCTCGGCGCGTAATTGTCAAAGTCCATCTCGTGAAAATGGGCGGGCAAGGTTACGCGGCGCAAAAACTTCACGTTGATTACATCCAAAGAGATAGCGCCGCGCGTGAGGGCGACAAAGGATCATTGTTCTCTCGGGAAGAAATTTTTGCGCAGGGAGACGAGTTCACCGAACGCGGTAAAGATGACCGTCATCAATTTCGCATTATCGTTTCGCCGGAGGACGGAAAAGAAATTGGCGACCTTCGCACGTTCACCCGGAATTTTATGGCGCAGATGGAACGCGATCTGGAAACGCGGCTCGATTGGGTTGCGGCTAACCATTATGACACCGCAAACCCCCATTCCCATATCGTCGTGCGCGGCGTGAAGGATAATGGCAAAGACCTGATCATTCCTCGCGATTATATTTCGTATGGTATGCGCGAGCAGGCCCAGGACTTAGCTACGCGAGAGCTTGGCCCAATTTCACAAATTGACGTAGCTATGAAACTCGCCAAACAGGTCAACCACGAACGCTTCACGAAACTCGATAGGGACTTACTGAGCAAATCCGTGAACCAAATTGTCGATGTCAGTGCGAACCTTAGCGAAGGCATGAACTGGCAACAGCGTTTTGAAAAAGGTCGTGTCAAAGCTTTGGCGAAATTAGGCTTGGCTGAAAAAGTTGGGTTTGGAAAATGGCGGCTGGATGACAAGTTAGAGCGCATATTACGGCGCATGGGTGAACGCGACGATATTATCCGCACCTACCAACGTACAATGATTAAAGCCAAATTAGAACGCGTAGACATCAGAGAGCCTATTTACGACCCCATGGGAACGTCAGCGCGGCCAGTTACAGGCCGGGTTATTGAAACGGGTATATTGGATGATGTAAATGACCGTAGTTATATGGTGCTTGATACGCTCGGGGGTGAAGCCTTGTTTGTTGAAGCGGGCGCCCAAGTCAACATTGAAGGGATTGTGCCAGGTATGATTGTTCAGGCCGGCCCGCAAATCTATTCACCTAAACAATCCGATTACACCATTACTGAAGTCGCTTCAAAACGCGGCGGAATTTATAGCCCGTCCGCCCATGAAATGAGTGACCCGTCCGCTCGCGAAGAATATATCAAAGCCCATGTCAGGAGATTGGAAGCATTGCGGCGTGCAGGTCATGCAGAAAGAAACGCTGACGGGTCATGGAAAATACCTCAAGACTACCTCAAACGCGCGGCGGGGTATGAACGAAAACGTGGGTTTAACAATCCTGTAAAGTTGGACGTAGTTTCAAAAGCGCCGCTTAAAGATTTAACGGACACTATTGGGCGAACTTGGCTTGATGAACAGTTATGCTCGGGTGTTGTAAATGAGCATCCGTCTGGTTTCGGAGAAGAGGTCAACGCGGCTAAAACGCAGCGTCAAAAGTTTCTTTTATCGCAAGGCTTAATCGGTAAAGAGCAACGCGTTACCACGCAGACGCTGGAAACCTTGGAGCAGCTTGACCTGAAAGATGCAGGGCAAAGCCTTAGCCGTGAATATGACAAGCCCTATAAATCGGCTGCTACAAACGGCAAGGTCTCGGGCGTATATCGCAAAGCTATTGAGCGCCCCAGCGGCAAATATGCGGTGATTGAAAAGTCTAAAGAATTTACGCTCGTGCCATGGCGGGAGGCGATGGATCGTAATCTCGGCGAGTCAGTGACAGGCGTTATTAAAGGGCAAACGATTTCATGGACGCTGACAAAAGGGCGCGGGATTACTTGAGTAACGAACAGAGGTATTCAGCCGCATATTCTATACCGCCTAAATTTGCAGATTTGTTGCATTTGCCGCTCCGAAAAGGTTAAAAGCCTCGTTTGAAGGGGAGATAGTTCATGCCGACTTTGGACTTTAAAGGTAAGCCGTTTGTATATTCGCATCATCTTAGCGTCCCATTTCGGGGGCTGGAGATTGATGCCAAGAAATCAATGCCTGGCCCAGACGGGCCTTCGCTTGATGATAACCTCATCATTCATGGTGATAATTTGCATGGATTGAAAGCTTTGCTTCCAAAATATGCAGGGAAAGTCGATGTCGTTTACATTGACCCTCCTTACAATACCGGAAACGAGGGTTGGGCCTACAACGATAATTTAAAATCGCCCTTGATGAAAGAATGGCTTGGCTCAACCGTTGATACCGACGACATGGAGCGGCATGATAAATGGTTGTGCATGATGTGGCCTCGGATAAGTCTTTTGAAAGAGCTGTTAAAAGACGATGGCCTTATTGCAATATCAATTGATGACAATGAATGTCACTCTCTCAAGAGAATACTCGATGAAATATTTGGTGAATTTGGTTATTTGACAAGCGTTATCATTGAAAGCAACAAACGTGGTCAAACTTATGGTTCAATAGCCAAAACCCACGAATTTTTACTTATATACGGGAATACCGATGCATCACTCTACGAACTAGAAGATAGGGGTGAAGCACCATATGAAGATAATCGAGGTGGATATGAGTTGTGGGAGTTACGAAACAGAAACCCAAAGTTCGGACGGCATAACCGGCCAAATTTGTATTTTCCAATATATCTATCAAAAGATACATTTAACGGCATTGAACGTCATGTCTCTTTAAAGAAATCTGACCTTTTCCCTCACGAAGCTCTCCCGCTTAACAGTGAAGGGGAAGAAGGTTGCTGGCGTTGGAGTAAAGAAAAAATTAAGAATTCTATACTTCAAGGCAACGCACCGGATTTAGTAGGAAAGTTAAATCGAAACGAAAAATTTGTTGTTCAGCAAAGAGCTAGAAAAAAAACGGTGAAAGCTAAAACAATCTGGCAAGGAGCCCAATACCTGAATGAAACAGGAACAGTCGAACTTGGTCGTTTGGGGTTAGCAGACAAATTTCAATTTCCTAAACCTATTGCTCTTGTGTCTCAAATTTTAAAAATCGTAGGTAATAAAAACGCGCTCGTGCTGGATTCGTTCGCGGGATCGGCAACAACAGGTCATGCAGTATTAGCGCTCAATAAGGAAGACGGGGGTAATCGAAAATTTATCTTAATTGAGACAGAAAATTATGCGAGTACCGTCACCGCCGAGAGAATGCGCCGAGCAATATCAGGATATAGTAAGTCATCTGATGCCAAGACTAAAAAAGGTATTGGAAGTTCTTTCACGTATTGTGAGCTTGGTAATCCAATTGATATTGACTCATTCTTTGGTAACGCGATCAACATGCCTAGCTACGAGCAAATTGCGTCATATATTGCATTCACCGCAACTGGCGAGGCGTTATCTAAACCGCCGAAAAAGCCGCGAAAAGATTGGTTCATAGGTGAAGTGAACGGAACCCGTCTACATTTGATTTATAAAAATGATACAGACTTTATGAAAAGCGGCGCCGCCGCTTTAACAGAAGACTTAGCCAATGAAATAGCGAAATCGAACACGTCTGGCAAAGCCGCTTATGTATTCGGGGCCGTGAAATATTTGAGTCAAAAAGAATTGTCTTCGTCCGAATATCGTATTCAATTTTGCCAACTTCCCTATTCGATTTACAGAATAATGGGTGATGCCCCTGGTGCTGAGTAATGGAACCCAAAAATTACCAACGTGAGGTTATTGGGCGACTTCAAGGTTATGTGCGTGAGTTAGAGAAAAACGCTCAAGCTTTTGAGAATGCCGGCCTTGATCTTGATGCGAATGAACACACATGGACGAAGGCCGTCAAGGCATCGTCTGCCCCGCACAAGTCTTATTTTGACGGTAATGGACGGTCTATTCCAAATCTGTGCCTGAAAGTTCCTACGGGGGGCGGAAAAACATTTATGGCGACCCACGCCATTGATGTTATCAATGCCGGGTTGTTCAAACGGCAGACAGGGTTTATCTTATGGATAGTCCCAAAGGACGCGATTTATCAGCAAACAATAAAAGCGCTTTCAAATAGGGCGCACCCATACCGAGATATGCTCGAACGTATATCCGGTGGCCGCGTAAAAATATTTGAAAAAGGTAGCGTATTTACGCCTCACGATGTTGCTAATAATCTTTGTGTCATGTTTCTCATGCTGCAATCGTCTAATCGTAAAACCAAAGACACACTCCGCATGTTCAAAGATAGCGGTCGCTTCCCTGACTTCTTTCCACAGGTGGATGATATTCCGGCTCAAAATGAGCTTTTGAATAAAGTAAATAGCTTGGAAGCAGCGGATACACTTGGTGAAGCCGCAGATAATGTTTTAATTAAACATAGCCTCGGAAATGTATTGCGGTTGTTACGCCCTATCATCGTGCTTGATGAAGGGCATATTGCAGCCAGTGATCTAGCCCGCGACACGCTTACATCATTTAATCCAAGATTTATTTTAGAACTAACTGCAACGCCTAACCCTAAACGAAATCACGTTTCTAATGTGCTATGCGATGTATCCGGTCGAGATCTAAAAGACGAAGAAATGTTGAAACTACCAATCCAGGTCAGAGCGCATAATGATTTGGACTGGCAGCAAGTTTTAGAAACTGCATGGCACGAGCGCGTTGCTCTCGAAAGACATGCCAAGAAGCTTCTGAAAAATGAGAATAGATATATACGGCCGATTATGCTTGTCCGGGTTGAGCGGACTGGCAACGATCAATTAGACAATGATTTTATTCATGCTGAAAATGTTCGCAATTATTTGATGACGGAACTGGCCGTGCCGAGCGAACAAATTGCGGTGAAGTCTTCCTCTAAGGATGAAATCAAAGGCCATGATTTACTGTCTAAAACATGTCCAATCCGAGTAATCATTACTAAAGATGCTCTTAAAGAAGGCTGGGATTGTCCCTTTGCTTATCAGCTTGTAGTATTGTCACCGACAACATCAATGACAGCTTTGACACAAATGATTGGACGTATTTTGCGGCAGCCAAATGCGAAGCTAACCAACGCCACAATGTTAGACCAATGTTATGTTCACTGCATGGATGAACGGGTTGAAGTTGTCGTTGGTAATATTGCTAAAGCGTTAGATAGTGAAGGGATGGGCGATCTTTCGGACCAAATTCAATATCAAAAAGGCAAAGCGAACAGCATCGAATCAAGAACAATTCTGCGGCGCCCGGAATTTAAAGGGCGTAAGATATTCATGCCGCGTGTCCTAATGAATACAGATTCAACTCAACGGGCACTGGAATATGACAAAGACATTCTAGCTCATTTGAATTGGGATTCCTTCAAATACCACGAAGCAAGTGAAATAAGTCTGGCGACAAACGATAAAAGCGGAACGCGACGATTATCAGTAACCATAGGTGAAAACCTCCTCCATACTGATTACCTTCCGACTGAAGTTGAGTTCGATGCTGTCCCAACCAAAACATTTGTGGACCGCCCTTACTTAGTGCGCCAACTCATGTCCGTCATTCCTAACCCTTGGCAGTCCGCTAGAATAATCGACGAAGCTCTTGCGATTTTACGCAAACGCAAAATAGATGAACAGACAATCATCGACGGTCAAACTATTCTCATTCAGCATATGAAGGAAAGACTTAGGCTTCAAATTGATGAGGCCGCAGAAAATCTCTTCAAACATAGGATTGCTACCGGAGAAATCTCATTTAGCTTGGTTGGGTATAAAAATGATTTCACTTTGCCGGACGAGCAAGATGTCACCTTAACAGAAGACTCTTTACCACTATTTAGCTTCGCGAACCCGGCAAAGAAAACTTTGTTTGAAACGGTTTTCAAAGGTGAACTCAATGGTTTTGAAGAGAATGTCGCGCTGTTCATGGATCAGGCTAAGGCAATAAAGTGGTGGCATCGTATAGCCGTCAATAAGCGCAGTTACTCGATACAAGGTTGGAAACGGAATAAAATATATCCTGATTTTCTGTGTGAGATTGAGCCGGGTGATGAAAGTCAGCGTATGCTTGTATTAGAAACCAAAGGCAAACATCTTGATAATGAAGACACAGCATTTAAGCGAAGGCTTTTTGAGGTTTTAGAAGAAGCCTATCAAATCGGGACTGTTGATTTAATCGATGATCAAGCACATGAGATACGATTTGCAATTCTCATGCAAAGTGTTGAACGTGATGCTTGGAAGATGAATTTAGAGCCCCACCTCTAAGCTAAGCCGCCTTGGAAGCCCTCAGTTTCATCGTTGTGCGTTTTGGATAGGACAATCTTTCCAGTGCAATTCCATTGCTTGCAGCGCAAACGGGCCTCAAACTCATCGACGAATAACTGTCTGATGTGCGACTTGTGAAAATAGACAATAGGCTCTTCATACCAAGTGTAGCCGCATGAACAGCAGCGGGCTTCTAAGCGATCGGCTGTTTCAAAATCCAAGATTTGTATTTTGTGTTTCCAGCTCACCAGAAATCCTCCGCGCGCGGAATGCGGGTGAAGCTAATTTTTCCGCCAAGGTTGCCGCCCGGCGGTAATTTCCACGGCCCCATAGTTACAAGAGATTTGCCATAGCGGGAGTTGAGACTATCCATAGCAGTTGTGACTGACTCCCATTTTTGGCGTTCGGGGTCATCGTTCAGGAGCATATCTAATTGGCGAGCGCTGGCATCAGTTAAATCACCTAACGTGACACCAACTCGCACTATTTTAAAGTGACTTGGTATTGAGGCTCGGGCTTTAGCCCAAAGTTGATCAAGAGCGGAAAGACAGGCTTGGTCATCATTCGCCATGTGCAGCTTAAACGTCGCCGACCATCCGCGTTCTTTGATTGAACGGTTTCGTAGGCTAACCCATAAGTATAGCGAGTTAGCGTAAAAGTTTTCTCGCCGCATACGCCGCGCGGCTTTGACAAGTAAAAGCCGAGAGCAATCGCGCGCGTCAGTATAGTTACGAAGTTCAGGTGGTAAAACACGGCCATGACCAAACATACCGCGCTCAGATTTCTGCGCCATTACATCATAACCGCGCAGCGCATACCAGAGCCGCTCGCCCGTAACGCTTCGCCAAATCTTTCGCATTTGCTTTGGCTCTGTTGCGAGCAGATCTTTCATATTGTAAATGCCTACTTGATTAAGCCGCTGCTCCATTCGCCCGCCTATGCCTGGAATGTCATCAAAGGGCAGATCGAGTAATGGCCCTGGCATCATATGGGGATGCCATATGGTTGTGCCGTTTGGTTTATCCATTTTACAGGCAATCTTGGCGAGGTGCCTATTGGCGGCGAACCCGATTGAACAGGTTACGAATGGGCCAACACCCTCGACAATTGCAGCTTTGATTTTTTGAGCCACGTCCTCGGGGTTTGTGATGTCACGCGGATCGAGTTTGCAGCATAACTCATCAATCGACTTGACCGCTTCTACAGGAATGACGCTGTTGATTTCAGCGAGCAAAGCATTGTGAGCGCGGCGGTATAGGTCAGGCGTTTGACATTGAAGGATAAGTTCAGGGCAAAGCTTCTTGGCGTCAGCGAGCTTCATGACGTTTTTAACGCCGCGCGCTTTGGCTTCCTTTGAACAGGCAATGACAACCGTATGCACCGTGCCGTCAAATGGCACTATCCCCACGGGCTTTCCCCGAAGTGCAGGGCGGGCTTGTTGTTCGACAGAGGCAAAGAAGCCGTCAAAGTCGAGGTAGAGCCGTTCAATCGTATCAGGTTTTCGCATGTTTCATCCGTCAGTAGCGCGGATGAGTGAAAAAGAACGAAAACAGAACATTCGTCAAGTGAAAACGGACTATATTCCTATTTTCTATGGGGATAAGTTTGTTCGACTGAGTAAATATAATTCTAGTTTCAATAAAAATTGGAATCGGACTAACTACGCGATGCTGACAAATGTATTCTGTATCTCCAAAATAAGCGATATACCGATACATACTAATTGATACTAATACATACTAATTCATACCGCGATGGCCCGATTTTCCGACTAGACGGAAAATGAGAGTTTCTGACAGCCTAAGTCCAATCAATAAAGGACTTCGGCTATGTCGCCTCAAAGCATACTTATCGGACAAATCGTTATCGTCTTCACGACGATCATTTTGACGACGTGGTATGCAACGCAATGGGTAGCGTTCCAGTTTGACTATGATGCTTATTTAGGAACCGGGTTATTCACGGTTGGGTCTCACACAGTTTATGCGCCTTGGAACTTATTTCCATGGTGGTATCAATTTGATGCTTATGCGCCGCAGGTTTTTAATAAGGGTGGCCAAATCGCGGCTGGCGGCGGGTTCGTCGGAACACTCTTCGCAATCATTGGATCTGTCTGGCGGGGCCGTGCTGCTAAAGGGCTTAATACATTTGGGTCATCACGTTGGGCGACTGACAAGCAAATCGCGAAAGCGGGTTTGCTTGATGATATGGGTGTATTTCTGGGCCGCACCAAGAATGACTATATCCGTCACGAGGGCCCAGAGCATGTCATGGCAATTGCGCCGACCCGCTCCGGCAAAGGTGTAGGCTTAGTTATCCCGACGCTTCTGTCTTGGACCGATAGCGCCGTTATCCACGACATTAAGGGCGAGAACTGGCAGCTCACATCAGGCTGGAGATCAACATTCTCTCATTGCCTTCTGTTTGACCCAACCAATGCCGAGAGCGCAAAATATAATCCTTTGCTTGAAGTGCGAAAAGGCGTGGACGAAGTCCGTGATGTCCAAAATATAGCTGATATCCTTGTTGACCCCGAAGGCATGCTGGAGCGCCGTAACCATTGGGAAAAGACCGCTCATAGCCTTCTGGTCGGAGCCATCCTTCATATTCTCTACGCAGAGCGCGAAAAAACGCTGGCTCGCGTAGCCTCATTCCTCTCTGACCCGGATCGGTCGTTTGAAAAAACGCTGCGGGTTATGATGAAAACCAATCATCTCGGCGACCGGGCACAAGAGAAAATCCATCCGGTGGTCGCACAAGCAGCGCGTGAACTCTTAAATAAATCTGAAAACGAGCGCTCAGGTGTATTATCAACGGCTATGAGTTTTCTCAGTCTTTACCGGGACCCAACAGTCGCCGAGGTGACCTCTAAATGTGATTGGCGCATTGCCGATCTGATGCAAGCTGACAAACCTGTCTCGCTTTATTTGGTGATACCACCGTCAGACATCTCGCGAACAAAGCCTTTGGTGCGGTTAATTCTCAACCAAATTGGCCGCCGCTTAACTGAAGAACTTGTAGTTACTCGTGACAATAAAGCCAAGCGCCAGCTCTTACTCATGCTTGACGAGTTTCCGGCATTAGGCCGCCTTGATTTCTTTGAAAGCTCATTGGCTTTTATGGCGGGATATGGACTACGAGCTTTTCTTATCTCTCAATCGCTCAATCAGATTGAGAAGGCTTATGGCCCAAATAATTCAATTCTTGATAATTGCCATGTGCGAGTAGCCTTTGCGACCAATGATGAGCGCACGGCTAAACGCTTATCAGATGCCATCGGCAGCACGACGGAAATGCGGGCTATGCGTAATTATGCGGGGCACCGCCTCGCGCCCTGGCTCTCGCACGTTATGGTCTCTCGCCAAGAAACGGCGCGTCAGCTCATTACGCCGGGCGAGATTATGCAGCTTCCTTCGCATGAGGAGTTAATTCTTCTCTCCGGCTTCTCGCCCATCAAAGCACAAAAGGTTCGCTACTATGCGGATAAGAATTTCACGGGCCGTGTTCTCAGTCCTCCCCTGACATCCCCAAACAGCAATGGTGACTTACCCCCTTCATCACCTTGCGTGTGGGGAAACCAGACACGGCCCGTGGATGACCGCCTCTATTCAAAAGCGGGTAAGTCCGAACAGGATAAAATTGCAGCATCATTAAATGATGATGAAGGCGGCAAAGATATAAACCCAGATTTAGACGCGCCCGAAGTTAGCAGTAAATCGCGCGATAAAGCGAATGAAAATACGCGCGATGTGGCTGAAGGAGATGAACTCGCCAGTGCCCTAAAACTTGGTGAATTTGTGCGCGGCCCATCCGAACTCGCGCGCGCTCACAACTTTTCTCAAAACAACGAACCCCAGATTGGAATGTAATATGGCCAATGACCTCACAGCCCGCGTGCGAGCGCGTATCACACCCGCCAATGCAGCTCTGCTTGATGTGCGAGCGCGCGCCATGGGCGTCACCAAATCTCGCGTCGTCAATAACGCGCTCTCATCCTGCTTTACATTTGAGCATGACGATCATCGTGACGAGCGAATTTTAGAGCGGCTTGACACCATCATCCGTCACAATCACCGCAGCGCGCGGGATGCAAACCTTCAATCAGAGTCCTTCTCATTGTTTCTGCATTTTTTCTTTACAATGGCTCCGCAGTTTTCTGGTGTTGATAGCGATACACGCGCGGCGCGCGGCGTGGCTTTGATGAACCAATATATTGATCAGCTTGGCGCGAAAATGAAAAGCGGCGGCAAGACGTTCAAACATGCGCTCTCCGATGTTTTGATTTCTGATGAAGATTTTTTTCGCATGGATGAGCTGAAACTTCTGCAGGGCTTACAAAGCAAGCGTCTGGCCAAGAATGATAATGGTGGTAAAGGTGAGTAGTGCGCTAAACACACTCACGGCTGACCGTACCCTAGAAATGCTTCGCACAGCTATGGGGGCAGTGATTACCAAAGCGCTCGATGACCCGGCCGTTATAGAAATCATGGTCAATCCTGATGGACGGCTATGGCTCGACAAACTCGGCACAGGACGCTTTGACACAAACAGCCGTTTAGAGCCAGACGAGGCCGAGCGCGTTGTGCGCCTTGTAGCCAGTCATATTCATCAAGACGTGACAGCCTTTTCGCCAATTGTCAGCGCAGAACTGCCCGGCAACGGGGAACGGTTTGAAGGCGTCATCCCGCCAGTTGTCACCGCGCCATGCTTTTCTATT
>Ga0114957_1003221_pt1 | contig 14884 bp, 14 predicted proteins | sample BantaG_FD_87175 | JGI IMG/M metagenome (GOLD analysis project Ga0114957, IMG submission 87175) | Marine algal microbial communities from Bantry Bay, Ireland - BantryBay_4 metaG | ecosystem: Host-associated > Algae > Red algae > Unclassified | place: Bantry Bay, Ireland | collected 2014-11-21 | reverse complement strand
TTTAATTTGCTCCCGTAGATATCCATTGAAATCAATTGCCCTTTGTTTTCCATTAAGGCAGCCAAGTGCAGCGATTTGCCTCCTGCACCTGCACAAGTGTCCACAACACGTTGCCCGGGCTCAACATCGAGCAGTTCGGCTACCAACTGAGAAGAAGCATCTTGCACCTCAAAATATCCTTTTTTGAATGCCTCGGTCTGAAAAACATTGGCTCGCTCTGGAAGCCGTAACGCAACCGAATACCCTTTAATTGGCTCCACATCAATACCTTCTTCTAAAAGGGTTTTTCGCAATTCTTCTTTTGTGGTTTTAAGCGTATTCGTACGCAGAATAACTTCGGCAGGCTCATTGAGTTTTGCCAATTCTGCTGTCCATAATTTATCGCCTAATGCTTTTTCGCAGAGCTCATCAATCCAATCTGGCACTGCTTCTCGAAACTTTCTAATTTTAGACAGTTCATCGAACCTTCCCTTGATTCTGCGTTCCGGGGTGGATTCTATTTGTTTCCAATCGGGTAATTGTATCCCTTTTAAAACAGCCCAAACGGCCCACATTCGAAATAAATCTTCTCTACGGTAAGGTGCTCTTATGGCTGCTATCTCTGTATATAATCTTTTGTAGCGCACCATTTCATAGGTGGTTTCAGCAATAAACCCACGATCTCGCGAACCCCAGCGTTTGTCATATTTCAAAACTTTTTGCACTACTTTGTCTGCGTATTCCCCTTCATTGAAGATGAGGTTCAATGCATCAATCACTGCAAAGACTAAATTTCTATGGAGTTTCATTAGGTAAAATTAAGGCAGTAAAGGTATGGTATTCACTAAGAATCCTTTTACATTTGATAAACTTTCTAGTATGCGAAACTTCTGGGTATTATTGGTGTTTGGTGCATTTGTTTCTTGCGATGGGGAGAAGAAAAACATTTCTTTTACATCCGTTGAAATCGAACCTATTTATCAAGATTCACTAAGTATTCGGGCAATTGATTTAGTTGGGAATACACTTCGGTACGCTGCCAACAAAGGAACTTTCGGTAACATAGATTTGGAAACCGGAAAAGTGATGGAGGGTATCGAAAAATACCATACCAGTATTCCAGAATTTAGAGCTATCGCCCATACATCTACAGATTTTTTCATGCTATCCGTTGGTAGTCCTGCGCTATTATACAAAACAGGTGAAGGCGGAAAACTTGATTTAGTATATATGGAGGAGGGTGAAGGCGTGTTCTACGATGCCATGACCTTTTGGAACGATAAAGAGGGCATTGCGGTCGGCGATAGCGTGAATGGTTGTCTAAGTATTATTATAACTAGAGATGGTGGCAGTACTTGGCAGAAATCTCCATGTTCCGACTTACCAGAAGGTATTGAAGGTGAAGGCGCTTTTGCGGCCAGTAACACGAATATCAAAACCATAGGAAACCAATCGTGGGTCGCTACCACGAAAAGAGTTCTTTATTCAAGCGATAAAGGCAAAACCTGGGAAACTTCAAAGCCCCCGATTGATACAGTGCAGCCGACATCCGGAATTTATTCCATTGATTTCTACGATGAAAAAGTCGGAATTGCGTTTGGTGGTGATTATACTGATCCGGTTGATGTTCGCAATAACAAGGCAATGACCAAAGACGGGGGTAAAACCTGGTATACCATTAGCGATGGCAATAGACCCGGTTACCGCAGCTGCGTGCAATTTGTGCCAAATGCGAATGGCAATGGTATTGTGGCTTTAGGTTTTAAGGGCATTGATTATTCAAAGGATAGGGGAGAATCGTGGACGCATTTATCTGACCAGTCGTTTTACACCATTCGATTTTTAAATGATTCAATCGCTTATGCAGCAGGGAAGAATAGCATAGCCAAACTAACTTTTAAGTAAACTACCACTTCCAGCCTTTCGGCTGCGTTTGAGATAAACAATGTGGCGAATTAGGAATACCTAAATATAGTTTTCGACTGCGCTCGAACGGACAATCAATTTGCTAGAGTACCATTTTACCTATGGCCGCCACCACCTTTTTTATGTCGATATTGTTTGATCAATTCTCTTTTGAATTCACCTTCGGCACGAAGTAGTAAAAGCGTTTTTTTGGCCGATATAACTTTACTTACTTTTTCAAGAAAGGCTTTGTCAAGTGCTTCTTCTTCTTCTTCGAAACTAATATATTTCTCTAGCAGTTTCTTCGCGTCTTTTTCAGATAGGTCATTCGCTTCTTTGATTTCTCCCTTAATCTCAGTGCGTTCTTTTTGGCGCAGTGCTTCCCTTTTTTCTTGGTAGTCATTGTACACAGGCCAGAAGACTTGTGCTTCTTTGCTCGATAAATCAAGTTTTTCAGTAATAAAAGCTACTTTGAGCGATTTTATTTTTTCGTGGTTCTCTTTGCGCTGCCCATAAAATATAGTTGTGCAGAATAGTAACGCTACTATCAGAATATTCTTTAGGTTATTCATAATCTTCAAGATTTAGTTCTTCATAAGTATTGGTGTTTTCATCCAAATACTCAATAAGGTTTTCTTCTTCAAATTGATTGGTTAAAATGTCATTGATTTCCAATTCATCTACTGGAATGACCTCTGCAATTTCAAAGGCACTCAAATCATAATCATTGTTTTCGAAATAATTCTCGATATCCGATTCTGCTAAACTATCAAAGGTCACTGCTTCTGAAGCAGGCAGGTTTAAACCAAAAATGACCAAAAGAACAGCGGCAATTGAGGCGGCGGCGTAATAGTATTTTCTAAGCGGATGTAATTGAACAACCTTTGTTTCGACAACATCCAATTTGGAAATAATCGTATCGTTAACCGATTTAAAATAACCATCAGGAACCACAAACCCCTCTTTCTTGGGAAGGCTTAAATTTCCTTCCGAATGGGTATCCATCAGCCTATGATTGAAACCTTCGAAGTATCCTTCTGGTGTTTTAAACGGATTATTTTTATTAAACGCTGTCATCTCTTTTGTTTGACTATCAATGTCTTAAAAGGTTTAATCTTCTTTTAAATATACTTCTATTTTCTTTTTTGCCAAATGGTATGAGGCTTTGAGTCCACCGACCGAAGTCTCCAGTATTTCCGAAATTTCATCGTACTTCAATTCCTGAAAATATTTCATTTGGAAGACCAATTTTTGTTTTTCTGGTAATGTGGCGATAGCTCTCTGTAATTGTAATTGAATCTCATCTCCTTCAAAATAGACATCGGCTTGCAGCTTATCAATCATTTTATCTTGATACTCCGCATCGCTTAGATTTAATTTTTTTGATATGGCCCTTAGAAAAGTAAGTGCCTCGTTAGTGGCGATACGATACATCCAAGTATACAGCTTACTATCAATATTAAACCCATCAATATTTCGGAATACCTTGATGAAGGTATTTTGCAAAACATCATCCGCATCATCATGATTTAGCACAATGCCGCGAATATGCCAATACAGTCGTTGTTTATAGGTGTCAACTAAGACTACAAAGGCCTGCGATTGGGTTTTCGAATCTTTTAATTGACGTATTAAATCAGCTTCAACTATCAATTGCTATTCGTTTGAGTTTTGTATTTGACGCTAAAGTTAGGGAAAGGTTTAATGCAAGAGGTTGGAGGTGCGAAATTAGAGTTGCGAAGTGAAAAAGTGGCAGATAAAATGTTAGCCTAGTGATTGCATCTCAACCAATTTTTTATAAGCACCATTCTTGGCGAGCAATTCTTCATGAGAACCTTGCTCTACGATTTCTCCTTTTTGTAGTACTACAATGGTGTTGGCATTTTGTATGGTAGACAAGCGATGGGCTATTACAATAGAGGTTCTATTTTGCATCATTTTTTCCAATGCATCTTGTACCAAACGCTCACTCTCTGTGTCTAACGCTGAGGTGGCTTCGTCTAAAATCATGATGGGTGGGTTCTTTAAAACCGCTCTTGCAATCGATAAACGCTGTTTTTGACCACCACTAAGTTTATTTCCACTATCACCGATGTTGGTGTCGTATCCGTCAGGCAACTCGGAAATAAAATCATGGGCGTTGGCAATTTTAGCTGCTGCAATGATTTCTTCTTCGCTAGCATTTTCTTTGCCCAAACCAATATTGTTTTTGACCGAGTCATTGAATAAGATGGAGTCTTGGGTTACCAGCCCCATTAAACCACGCAGAGATTTTTTAGTCAGGTCCTTGATGTTAGTGCCATCTATTTTTAACTCACCTTCATTCACGTCATAGAATCTAGTTGCCAAATTCGCGATAGTACTTTTTCCACTACCGGATTGACCTACTAAGGCTACAGAATGACCTTTGGGTACCTTTAGGCTAAAGTTTTTCAATACGTAATCATCTTCGTATTTAAATGAGATATTTTCGAACACGATACCGTTTTCAAAAGTAGATTTCGAAACAGCATTTTCCTTATCAGCTATCGGATTTTCCGTTTCTAAAATTTCAAAGACCCGCTCTGCGGAGGCATTACCTTTTTTGATGCTGTAATTAACCGTGGTAATCGCTTTTATCGGGTTTATAATAGTATAAAATAAACCAATATAGCCCATGAATTCTTGCGGACTCAAGGGACTTTCCTTCCCTAAAACCAAACTACCGCCGTACCATAATACCGTGATTACGACAGCAACACCTAAAAATTCACTGAATGGCGATGCTAGACCCTTCCGCTGTAAAACAGAGGTCATGATGGTTCTGAATTTAGACGTAGATTGTTGAAATTTATTCGAAAGCTTGGATTCCACGTTAAAGCCTTTGATAATTTTGAGTCCACCAAGTGTTTCCTCTATAAAGGATAGAAAAATCCCGGTTTCTTTTTGAGCGGCCAATGACTGCGATTTTAGTTTTCTACCGATAATTGATATTAAAAAACCAGCTATTGGTAGAAAAATAAAGACAAAAAGTGTTAATTCAGCACTTATTGCGAGCATAGAAAACAGCACGATGATTATGGTAATAGGTTCTCGTGCCAATGCTTCCAGCGAATTGATTATTGAACCTTCGATTTCTTTTACGTCTGAAGTCATTCGGGCTAAAAGGTCTCCTTTCTTCTGTTCTGAAAAATAGGAAAGCGGAAGGTCTAAAGTCTTCATGTATAAATTATCCTGTATATCTTTTACCATTCCCGTGCGCAGGTATGCTAAAACATACATAGCTGCATACCTAAAGAAATTTTTAAAAAAGAAGATAACAATACTTGCGATACAAATAAAAGCCAAAGCGGCTAGAGGCCCTTCGTTGGCAACCTGTTGCGTCAGAAAATAATTTAATGAGCCTTCTGCGTATTCTTGAAGATTGCCAATTCCAGTGTAAGTTGGGGCAATCGCAACTTTTTCTTGAGTTCCGAATAAAATACCAAGGGTAGGAATAAAGATAACAATCGATAGTACATTAAAAATAGAGTAAAGAACATTAAAAAATATATTCAAATACCCGTATTTGCTGTACGGTTTTGCAAAACGAAGAATTTTTTTAAAATATTCCATGAATCTAAATAATTCTTCGTTAGTCCTTAGAATTTTAAGTTTACCTCTCCTTTGGAGAGGTTGTAACTGCTTTTTAGCAGTTGCGGGTGAGGTTAAAATATAAAATTTCTTATTTAATGTATTGAACTCTAAACCAAATCAATTTTATAATAAAAATTTAAGTGGTTACAACCTCAAGAAATTTTCTATTAGCTCAGATTGAGTTCGGCTAGTATTGTCTTTATTTTAGCATTCAATTCCACGTTGACCTGATTAAAATCATCTGCATGTTTTAATTCGGCATTTGTACTGATGTAGAATTTCACCTTAGGTTCAGTGCCACTTGGTCTAGCGGCAACTCTCGTGCCATCTTCGGTCTCATAAATAAGTACATTCGATTTTGGCAGATCAATATTCTTTTCCTCACCAGTAATCACATTTGTAGCAACTGACGTATTATAATCCTCTATCCATTTTACTTTAGAGCCTGCCACAGAAGCTACCGGGTTCTCCTTAAAATCTTTTAGCATCTGCTTAATTTCTTCCGCACCGCTGATACCTTTTTTGGTTAGCGATACCAGGTGTTCTTGGTAAAAGCCAAAATCTACATAGCAGTCGATTAAATCTTTGTAAAACGAACTTCCATTTGCTTTGGCTTGGCTTGCGATTTCACAGGCGAGTAGGGTAGAGGTAACCGCATCTTTATCTCGAACAAAATCGCCGACCATATAGCCGAAACTCTCTTCTCCGCCTCCTACGAACTGTTGGTTTGGAAAATCTTTGATCATCTTACCAATCCATTTAAAACCGGTAAGGGCTGTTTTGAAATCAACACCGTACGATTTTGCCATTTGTTCCATCATAGGAGTGGAAACGATAGTCGTCGCGATAAATTCATTGCCCTTAAAACCTTCGGATTTTTGTTTTTCCAAAAGAAACCGTGTCATCAAAACCATTGCTTGGTTGCCGTTTACGATTTCCATCTTGCCCTCTAAATTACGCACCGCGATTCCCAAGCGGTCGCTGTCGGGGTCGGTACCTACAACCATATCAGCCCCGATTTCCTCTGCCTTGGCTACAGCCATAGATAAAGCTTCGGTTTCTTCGGGATTTGGCGATTTTACCGTGGGAAATGCCCCATCTGGCTCGGCTTGTTCTTCTATTATGGTTACATTTTTATAACCTGCACGCTTCAACACTTCCGGTATTGCAGTAATTGAAGTGCCGTGCAATGAGGTAAATACAATTTTAAAATCATCTTTGCCCTGGGCACCAAAACTTCCTTTAGCAACAGATTCTGAGATAAATGGTTCATCTACTTCTTTATCGATTACCTGAATCAAACCGTTGTTCGCCTTAAAATTGATATCCTCAAACGGAAGGGAATTTATCTCCGCAATAATTGCCCCGTCTTGCGGTGGTACAATTTGCCCACCATCTGTCCAATATACTTTGTAACCATTATACTCCGGTGGGTTGTGCGATGCCGTTAAAACAATACCTGCATGGCATTTTAAGTGGCGCACCGCGAAAGAAAGTTCTGGTGTAGTTCGTAATTCTGAAAACAGATATACTTTGATTCCGTTAGCTGAAAACACTTCTGCAACCGTTCTAGCGAGCGTATCGCTATTATGGCGGCAATCGAAGGCGATAACGACCTTTACTTCTTCACCCGCATACTCTTGATTGAGATAATTGCTCAGACCTTGAGTGCTTTTCCCGAGCGTGTATTTATTGATTCTATTGGTGCCAACACCCATCATACCACGCATACCGCCGGTACCGAACTCCATGTGCTTATAGAAACGGTCTTTTAGTTCTTCTGTGTCATTATCAATTAGCTGTTGTACTTCTTGTCGTACATCCGCATCAAAAAAATCGGTTAACCAGCCTTTTGCGTTACTTAAAAATGCTTCCATAGTAAATTATAAATTAAGATGATTGTTCTACGTATTGTTTCTCTTCTTTTTGATTATTGGCCTCCTCTGAAATGGTATAGCGAACTTGGTCTCTTTTAGAGCGTGTCAATAGCTCGCCCAAAAAGCCCGCAAGAAATAGTTGTGTACCTATGACCATTGAAGTAAGCGCGATATAAAATTGCGGTCGGTCGGTAATCAACCTTCCTGTTTTATTGATAAAGAGTTTGTCGATGCCCAAATAAATGGCAAAGCCAAAACCAATAATGAACATGATAACGCCCAAAGCACCGAAAAGGTGCATTGGTTGCTTCCCGAATTTAGATACGAACCATATCGTGATTAAATCTAGAAATCCGTTTGTAAATCGTTCCATTCCGAATTTTGTTTTTCCGTATTTGCGGGCTTGGTGCTGTACTACTTTTTCGCCAATTTTTGAAAATCCTGCGCTTTTGGCCAGTACGGGAATATAGCGATGCATTTCGCCAGACACCTCAATCGTTTTAATGACTTCGTTGCGATAGGCCTTAAGACCACAATTAAAATCGTTCAATCGAACACCCGATGTTCTGCGAGCCGCCCAATTAAATAGCTTGGAAGGCATATTTTTAAAAAGTACCGAATCGTAGCGTTTTTTCTTCCACCCAGATACCAAATCAAAATTTTCTTTCTGAATCATGTTGCACAATTCTGGAATTTCTTCCGGATTGTCTTGTAAATCGGCATCCATGGTAATAACGACATCACCGTTTGCGGCTTTAAATCCTGCGTGCAGCGCTTGAGATTTTCCAAAATTCCTTTGAAAACGTATTCCTTTTACATTTGAGTTGCTGCCCGAAAGAGTCTCGATAATGCGCCACGAATCATCGGTGCTGCCGTCATCTATGAAAAGTATTTCGTAGCTATACCCATTAGTCTGCATGACACGAACGATCCAATCATGGAGTTCGGTCAGGGACTCTTCCTCATTCAGTAAAGGAATTACAATGGATAGGTTCATGCAGTACTAATGAAAATCTTTTTCAAAAGTACGAAGTTAGTCGAGATTTTCTGTCTTTTTAAGTACGGCAGCTGGGATAATAGATCCAATAAAACCGAATATCAATGAAAATATTAATCCTTGTGCAATCTGCCAAACGGGATTTGGATCTTTTTGATTTGCAATTTGCTCGTCTATTTGTGCTTCGGTCATGCCATAGTCTCGCATTAATTCCGTCCCGTACTCAATAGCTTTCTGTTGCATATCTGGGTCAATTACTTTGCTTAAAATAAACCCGAATATGATGCTGATAATCCCTGAAATCAACGACATGCCAACACCAATTTTTAGCCCTTCACTAATACTCATAAAGCCGCCATTCTCCTTTTTAAAGGCTTTCATTGCTATTATTGAACCTACCACAATAAATAAGAGTCCCATGGCAACATTTAATAATAGCCTTTTAATATCTACCTGATAATGTAGATCCATTGAGTATAGCATCAGCGAAAAGACAATCCCGATGACTCCGATAATGACTCCGTATTGTAATGCGTATTTTCCAGTTTTTGCTTTTAGTTCTTCCATTTTAAAGCGATTTTAGTTGCTATGGTTGTTAGTTGTTGGTAATGTAAAATTGTTACGTTTAAAATACAATTATTTTCAGTCTTCTTTTTAGCTATTTAAATTGTATGTTTCCGTTTTTTAATTAAATTTGCAAACTGAAAATTCAGTGCCTGTCGGAATGGGCACAACAAAGTAAAATAGAATGAAAAAAGATATTCATCCGGAAAATTATAGATTGGTAGCTTTTAAAGACATGTCAAATGAAGATGTGTTTTTGACCAAGTCAACTGCCGAAACAAAAGAAACTTTGACTGTCGATGGTGTAGACTATCCTTTGGTCAAGTTAGAAATTTCAAGAACTTCACACCCGTTCTATACAGGTAAAGCGAAATTCTTGGATACTGCTGGTAGAATTGACAAGTTTAAAAGCAAGTACGATAAATTTAAAAAGAAACCTGCAGCCGCACCTGCTAAGGAGGAAGCTCCTAAAGTTGGGGAAAAAGCCGCTAAGGAAGAAGCTCCTAAGGCAGAAACAAAAGCCTCACAGGAAGAAGAATAGATTTCCGCAGCGAAATACTAATAAAAAGCCTCCGAACTTCGGAGGCTTTTTCTTTTCAATTAAACTCACTTAGTTGTTATTTGAACGAGCAAAATGAACGACTGGCTTCAGATTGTTTATTTTTGCATCAAATAATAAAAACCCATGAACTATATTCTTTTCGACGGTACTGTTCGAGATGCTTTACTGCCATTTACTTTTACCAGGCCGGTAGCGGATATGCGTATCGGTATTTTAACCATTCGCGAGAAATGGGAAAGATATTTGGGGAGTACGACCACAACGATTACAGAAGAGTACCTGTCGGAAAAGTATCCGATGGTTGAATTGGAAGAAAATGTTTTGATCAATGCGTCTTTTCTGCCGAATAAAGAATTGGTCGATATTATTTTGGCTCTTAACGAAGATGAAGCTATTTTTAAGGGTGAAGAAGTTATCGCGTTTTATTCAGAAGAAACACAAGAAGAAGTAGATTTTTCAACATACACTCAAATAGAGTTTAAAACGGATTTGCTTCGCATAGAAAATACCTGGGATATCTTCTCAAAAAATGGAGAAGCCCTACAGGCGGATTTCGATTTTATTACGGCGGGAAGAAAAAGTCAACCGATTTCTAAAACCAACAGACTTATAAATGCTGAGGATATTTTCTTGGAGGAAGGGGCAAAGGTTGAATATAGTATTCTAAATGCGTCAGAAGGCCCTATTTATATTGGAAAAAACGCTCAAGTTTGGGAAGGTGCGATGATACGTGGTGCTTTTGCATTATGTGAAAATGCCACGGTTAAAATGGGTGGTAAAATGTACGGTGCAACCACTGTTGGTCCGCATTCTAAGGTTGCAGGAGAGGTTAGTAATGCCGTAATATTTGGGTATTCAAGCAAAGGACACGAAGGGTATTTGGGGAATGCGGTCTTAGGAGAATGGTGTAATATTGGCGCGGATTCGAACAATTCTAACCTAAAGAACAATTATGCAAAAGTGCGTATATGGAACTATGCCACCGAGGGCTTTGATCAAACAGGATTACAATTCTGTGGCCTTATGATGGGAGACCATAGTAAAACGGCTATTAATACGATGTTCAACACAGGCACCGTAATCGGAGTTAATTGTAATATTTATGTTCCAGGTTTCCCTAGAAATTTTGTACCTAGTTTCAGCTGGGGCGGGGCAACTGGCTTTTCAACATATTTTACCAAGAAAGCCTTTGAAGCGGCTAAGGTAATGATGGCACGAAGAGGAGTGGAGTTTGATGATAAAGAGGCGCGAATTCTAGAGCATGTCTTTGAATTGACTAAGAAGTGGAGGAAGTATTAAACTTGAATAAAAAGTTTAGGAGTTTATAAAGGAGTCTAGAAGTTTATTAAAAAGGGGTTTATGAGTTTATAAAGGAGTTTATGAGTTATGAGAATTATTATTCCCTAGGTTATGTATAATTAGAAAATAGTATTCATTGAGAAAAAAGGTTGCATTCTACACACTTGGTTGCAAGCTCAACTTCTCTGAAACCTCTACGATAGCTAGAGATTTTCAAGAAGAGGGCTTTGAGCGGGTAGACTTTTCGGAGCATGCCGATATGTATGTAATCAATACCTGTTCGGTTACCGATAACGCCGATAAGCGATTTAAAACCATTGTAAAGCAGGCGCAAAAGGTAAATCCGGAAGCGTTTGTGGCGGCTATTGGTTGTTATGCGCAATTGAAACCGGAAGAATTGGTTGCTGTTGACGGAGTTGATTTGGTACTTGGAGCGACCGAAAAATTCAACATTTCGGTATATGTAAATGACCTTTTTAGTCATCCCGAGCGGAGGCGAGGGGTGGGAGAAGTGCATTCCTGTGAAATTGAAGAAGCCGACGTTTATGTGGGCAGCTATGCCATCGGAGACCGGACTAGAGCCTTTTTAAAAGTGCAAGATGGCTGTGATTATAAATGTACGTATTGTACCATTCCCCTAGCTCGTGGGATTTCACGAAGCGATACTGTTGAAAATGTTTTAAAGAACGCAGCCGAAATATCCGCAAAGGGGATTAAAGAGATTGTTTTAACAGGAGTCAATATCGGGGATTACGGAAAAGGTGAATTCGGTAATAAAAAACATGAACATACTTTTTTAGATTTAATACAGGCCCTTGATACCCTAGATGGCATTTACCGTCTTCGTATTTCATCTATAGAGCCGAACCTTCTAAAAAATGAAACGATAGATTTTGTGGCAAATAGCAATTCTTTCGTTCCACATTTTCACATTCCGTTGCAAAGCGGAAGTAACGAAATCCTGAAATTGATGCGCAGGCGTTATATGAGCGAACTGTATATTGAACGCGTAAATAGAATTCGGAAAACCATGCCTCATGCGTGTATCGGCGTTGATGTTATCGTGGGGTTCCCAGGTGAGACGGATGCCCATTTTCTAGAAACCTATCATTTTTTGAACGAACTCGATATTTCATATTTACATGTATTCACCTATTCTGAGCGAGATAATACCGCTGCGGCAGATATGGGCGGGGTAGTGCCCAAAAATGTACGAAAGAGGCGCAGCAAAATGCTCAGGGGACTCTCCGTTAAGAAAAGAAGAGCTTTCTATGAAACACAATTAGGAACCGAAAGAACGGTCTTGTTCGAAGGGGAAAATAAGGAAGGTTATATTCATGGCTTTACGGAGAACTACGTAAAAGTAAAAGCACCATGGAATCCGGATTTGGTAAACACGCTGCATACGGTAGAATTGTCAAAGATAGATGATGATGGTTTGGTGCGGTTCGAGTTTGTAAAAGAAACTTTAAAAGTATAATGTAAAAGCTCCTCCCTTCAGTCCCGATAGCTATCGGGACTGAAGGGAGGAGCTAAATAAAGCCACAAAAAAACCTCCCGATTAGGAGGTTTTAATTTTCGTAAAAAATGTTTCGTTAGATTCTTATCCCAACAGGTAACATTTCTTTGTATTGTCTATTTTTTCTTAAGAAACCTGCAATTTGAGGACTTGTAGGTACTACTCTTAAGTTTTTATCCTGAATGTGGTGTAAAACGGACTTGATAAAATCCTCTTTAAACGTTTCTTTGGTAATTTCCTCAGGAATAACCAGTTTGGTTAGGAATACTTTTCGTTCCTGCGAGGAATATTCAATCTTTGCTAAATGCCCTTCAACTCTGGTTTCGAATTGTCTTAAGAAACTGTTGTCATTGATTTCTACTTCATTCATATAGTTTGATTTTAATTGGTCTTGGACAAAAAATACGATGTTCTCGAATCGTAATTTTAGATAATTCTTTGAAAGTAAAAAAAATGGCGGTAATATCGCCACAGAAGGACAAAAGTAATAAAAAATATGCTAATTTCCTAGCAAAATCGCAAGCATCGAACCATAATGGATAAGAAAATTCATGTCTACTTAATGCCCGGGATGGCAGCAAATCCATCTATATTCAAGAATATAGTATTACCTGAAGCACAATTTGAGCAGCACCTTCTAGAGTGGTTTGTACCGGAAAAAGGCAGCACACTCTCTGACTATGCATTACAAATGACAAAATATATAAAACATGACAACCCAGTTTTGGTAGGTGTTTCTTTTGGAGGATTACTGGTACAGGAAATGGCCAGGCATATTGCTACTCGAAAAGTTATTGTTGTTTCCAGTGTGAAACACGAGTCAGAGTTACCTAAAAGAATGTTGTTTGCCAAATACACCAAAATTCATAAACTATTACCCACGGGTTTAGTAAATAATGTAGAATTGTTGGCCAAATATGCATTTGGAGAGACAGTGAACAAAAGAGTGGCGCTTTATGAGGAATACCTTTCTATTCGTGATAAATATTATATAGATTGGTCTATAGATCAAATTGTAAATTGGCAATGTACCTATTGCCCGGAATGCATAGTCCATATTCATGGCGATAAAGATGTGGTTTTTCCGATAGGCAATATAAAGGACTGTATTTCCGTTAAAAATGGTACGCATACGATGATTATACACCGCGCCAAGTGGTTTAATGAACACTTGCCTGAAATTATTTTGCAATAAGGGCGTTCTAGAACTACCTTTATAACCAAACCCTAAATTACCGCTATGAAAATTCTTAAGAATATTGTTATGTTAATCGGTGTGCTCTGCATCATTAGCACGTTGATTTTTGCGATGCAATCTGACCCACAATGGGTAAAGGAACTTCCAACTTTGGACGCTGAAGTGGGCAAGGATAAAAATGTAGCTGATGGGTATCGCATTACCCCGATAGAGATTCCCGCCGATTTAAATTTTGCCGGTGAAATGGTGCCACAAGATGATCCTGAAATTATGGAACGTGTAGATCGCGAGTTTTTGGTGAATACCTACTGGCAGTCCAATGCCTTACTTTTAATCAAAAGAGCAAATCAATACTTTCCTATTATTGAGCCTATTTTAAAGAAAAATGGAATACCGGACGATTTTAAATACTTGGCCGTTGCCGAAAGTGGACTCCAAAATGTGGTTTCTCACGCGGGCGCTACCGGTTTTTGGCAGATTATGAAAGCCACAGGAAAGGAATACGGTCTTGAAGTAAATAGTAATGTTGATGAGCGCTATCATCTCGAAAAGTCTACCGAGGTAGCTTGTCAATATTTGAACAGATGGAAAAAACGTTACGGAAATTGGACACTTACTGCGTCTTCTTACAACGCAGGGCCAGGAGCTATCAGTAAATATCTTAAGATTCAAAAAGTGGATGATTACTACGATTTGTTATTAGGACAGGAGACTGGCAGGTATTTGTTCAGAATAATGGCGATTAAGGAAATTCTCAAGAACCCTGAAAAATATGGTTTTGATATTGAAGAAAAAGACCTGTACCATGCGGCTCCTACGCATACAGTAGATATCGCTAAGCCAGTTGAGAACTTTGCGGATTTTGCCATAGAGAACGGAATCAATTATAAAATTTTAAAGCGACATAACCCTTGGTTGCGCGAATCACATTTGAACAATAAATCTGGTAAGAAGTATACATTGGAGATTCCTAAAAAAGGTTACTATAAAGTTTCTAACTGATTTTAGTCTTAAGTATTCAGTTGTGTTCAGTGTTCAGTTTTCTAATTGGAATTGATACAAAAGATGACCTTTCTAAATTTTTAGAAAGGTCATTTTTTGTGTTTTGAACACAGAACACAGAACACAGAACACTGCCAACTGTCCACTAGATTTTCTTCATCTGCTGTTGCATCATCTTGATCTGCTCGGTTAGCATATTATTTTTATCAAGCTTTTTGGCTTCTTGCAAAAGGGTAGTGGCTTCGCGTTTACGCCGTTTCTGCATGGCAATACCAGCTAAACTAAGTTTTGCCATGGCTACATCATAATCCATAGTAAGACCAAGCTTCAAAGCTTTTTTAAAATATTTTTCCGCTTGGGTCAGGTT
>Ga0114957_1003220_pt1 | contig 14886 bp, 6 predicted proteins | sample BantaG_FD_87175 | JGI IMG/M metagenome (GOLD analysis project Ga0114957, IMG submission 87175) | Marine algal microbial communities from Bantry Bay, Ireland - BantryBay_4 metaG | ecosystem: Host-associated > Algae > Red algae > Unclassified | place: Bantry Bay, Ireland | collected 2014-11-21 | reverse complement strand
CTGGCGTGTTAGTTGGTTCTACCACTTCGACGGTCGGCACTGGCGTGTTAGTTGGTTCTACCACTTCGACGGTCGGCGCTGGCGTGTTAGTTGGTTCTACAACTTCCACGGTTGGCACTGGCGTGTTAGTTGGTTCTACCACTTCGACGGTCGGCGCTGGCGTGTTAGTTGGTTCTACAACTTCAACGGTCGGCACAGGCGTGTCGGTTGGTTCTACAACTTCCACGGTTGGCTCTGGCGTGTCGGTTGGTTCGACAACTTCGACAGTCGGTTCTGTCGTGTTGGTTGCTGCTGGCAAAGATGTTGCTGTTGGCAGCGGCGTTTGCGTTGGTGTCGCTGTACTGGTTGGCGAAGGTTGTGGCGTTGGTGTGTTGATATTGCGCTGCCACCAAAACTCTGCACGCGCCCCGCCTTGATCTTCGTAATATTCAACCTTTAAACTATGGTTCCCATCTAGAGAGACATCGGCTACGTAGAGTTGATTTGAATTGTTGTCGTGCCACTCGTTGATGATTAATTTACCATCTACATAGAAGCGGATTCCATCATCAGCCCGTGTGTAGAATCGATAGTCACCAGAATCAAAGCGAAGGGTACGCGTCCATCGAGCTGAGAAGCGGTCTCGTGGCATACCAGCAGCAACGCCTTCGATAGTCCAGTTGAAATCGATGTTGCGATCATTTCGTACAAGGGTCGGGCTGCCAGCCAAATCACGGTTGGACCAATACTCACCCTTCCAGTCGGTAAAGTCAATGTCTGTAGGAATGCGCTCCCAGCGAAGATTGATTGATGCGGTGCCGCGGCTCTCATAATACTCAACCCGTACAGGGTGTGTGCCGCTAGACATTTGGCGATCTACCACAAGTTCGCCCGCTCCGCCGTCGCTCCAGTCTTCCAGTATAAGCTGATTGTCGACCCACACACGTACGCCATCATCGGCGCTAACGCGGAAGCGATAGAGACCCGAATCAAACTGGGCTGCACGCGTCCATCGTGCCGAGAAATCATCTGTTACGCCCAGCCCGATTGGTGCGTCTGTTCCCCAGCTAAAGTTCACCGCAGAATCGTTGCGCACAATGATTGGATCACCGGTTAAGCTGGTGTTTGCCCAATATTCGCCCTTCCAATCGGTGAATGGTATAACCTGCTCAACTTTTTCCCACCAAAGCTTGGACTTCGCTCGGCCATCCCGTTCATAATATTCCACACGCAGTGAGTGAAATCCTGAAACCATCGGATAGTCAGCCACGATTTCGCGTTCGCCGCCGTCGCGCCACTGGTCGATAACAAGATTGCCGTCAATATAGAGACGCAATCCATCATCCATTATTGTGTGAAAACGATAGACACCTGGTGCGAACTCAATATTGCGTGTCCAGCGTGCAGAAAAGTTGTCATTTGGCAATCCATCGGCTGGCGAGCCCAGCTTCCAATCAAAGTTAATTTCGGGGTCGTTGCGTACGAGCGCTGCGTCTCCACTCAACGTACTGTTAGAGAAGTAAGCCCCGCGCCATTCTGCAAATTTGGTGACTCGTTCCCATCCAAAATCGACCGATGCTAGCCCTTTGTCTTCGTAATATTCAACGCGCAGGGTGTGTGCCGCAAAGGTGTCAAATGTTCGCTCAATAGAAGTCGGCTGGGCTGAAGGGGTGCTCCAGCTATCAATAATCATTTCATTGTCGATCCAAACACGTATGCCACCATTTGCCTTTGCTGTGAAACGATAGGCTCCCGCCGGAAATTCCAGATTGCGTGTCCAGCGGGCAGAGAAGTCATCAGTCTGAATAGCAGCCCGTGGCGATGAGTATCCCCAGTTAAATTTTACATTTAGATCATTGCGCACAAGAGCAGGCGCACCTGAAAGCGTGCGATTGTTAAAGTATTCACCACGCCAGTTTGTGATCTTTGGTGCCGATGACAAAGCTGGCAGAAAGACCTTTGTTGTGATTGCAGGTGCTTCTGCCAGAGTGGCTATTGTGTAGTCTGTCAGTGCGGTTGCCATCCAGCCGTTTACGCCCGAATCCAGCCGAATACGCAGCCAGTTGCCCTTTACATTGCGCCCAAGAACGGAAAATGGATCGCCGGCTTTGGCTACAAAAAGAACGGGGTAGGCCGTAGTTGGACCCTGACGTACGTTGACAAAACTTCCTGTTACTTGACCACGCCCCGTTGCCACCGCCTGTACTGGCAATGCTGCCCTGGTTGCTGTGGATGTCGGTGCAGAAGCTAACGATGCTGCGGTCGCTGGTTGGTCAAAGGTCAGTGCAATGCTGGCTTCTAGATCAGACGTAGCCGCATTAGCTGTCAAAGTTGTTTTAGAAGCGGGCGTTCGATTGGTAGGCAGCAAAAATGAGACGACAAAATTACCGCTGCTATTGGTTTGTGCTACTGCCGCAACTGCAGCATTTGCGCGACCGCTAGTTACAGTGTTTAAGTTAAGGTAGACGGTCGAGATAGGCTCCCAACCACTGCCGGTAACAGAGATTAATTCACCAGCTTGGCTGATTTCTGGTTCAATAAAAATCTGTGGATCTTCTGAATTTGTGACATCAGCTTCACCCTGATTTGTAACAGTACAGCCAGATAGTATCAACACTAAAAATAGTGCCCCGATGAATAATGCCAGCTTATTAAACCCTCGCTGGGAACGGGTCCAGATGGACGTCTGCATAACTTTTTGTTGCATGTAAACCAACTCCTCATGATGCTGCTAGGTATAACTAAATTATCAGTAGCACACACATTTGTGTACCTGTTTATCAGTATAGATTCCATATGTCAAAAAGTGGTACAAAGTTCCATCAAAAACATGTATGAGATAAGAGATATTCGTACAGGTATTGGACTGTGCGATTATGTTAAGGAACTGTACAATATCGCTTTCCTTTTAAGTTGACTCTACCTCACATGAGATGCTATGGTAATCGGATAAGTATAACAGTAATTTATAGACGCCACGCTTGCTTTAGAATGTACTTAAAAAATGCTCTCTCCATGGTTTGTGGAGAGGTATTCTTCTGGAACGGGCTTAAATATAGGTCCACATCGAGTTTCAAATGACGCAACAAAAACCTTCTCTTCGGCGGCTCTTGAATGCTGTGCGCTACGCAGATAGCATCCTGATTGTGCCGCATAATAATCCAGATCCAGATGCAATTGCTTCGGCTGTCGCGCTCAAGTATCTGTTTGACAAAAAGCTGAATCTGCCGTCACAAATTGCCTATCGAGGCATTGTAGGGCGTGCGGAAAATAGGGCCGTAACGCGCTATTTAGATCACCCGCTACAGCTTTTGAAAATGGCCGATCTTCGTGCTGCCTCGCATATTGTGCTCATCGACACCCAGCCCGAGTTCGGCAATAACCCTGTCTCAAGAGATGATAGCAATATCGCGGCGGTGATTGATCATCATCAATTTGTAGAAGAGCAGAGTAACGTTCGCTTTGTGGATGTTCGGCCCGAAATCGGTGCGTCTGCAACCATGTTGGTGGAATATTTACGCTTGGCAAAATTACCAATACCGCCCGATCTAGCAACGGTTCTGTTTTACGGTATTAAGACAGACACAATGGGGCTACAGCGAGGCGCGTCTGCAGCGGATCATGAGGCGTTTTGCTATTTGCTTGGTTTAGTTGATTTTGAGGCGATTGCCCGGATTGAACGGGCGCAAGTATCTACGGATTACTTCCGAACAATTGTCGAGACGCTTCAATCGACGCTTGTTTTTGATTCTGTGATTACAACGCATATTCCCCAAATGAGCTATCCTGATTTGACGGCAGATATAGCCGATCTTCTGTTACGCACGCGTGGCTGTCGCTGGGTATTTTGCTCGGGTACTTACAATGATGTGATTTACTTTTCGATTCGTACAGAAAATAAGCGTGGGGCTGGTCATATTGCGAGGGAAATTGTTGGCGAACAGGGGACAGCTGGGGGGCATGGTTCGATGGCGGGAGGGCAGTTTCCGCTTAAAGGAATTGAGCCTGAGGAAGTTGTTCTGACGCTGCGGCAGGAGTTCCTTCAACACTTTTCTATCGCGCCCGATCAAAATGGCGAACCACTACTTTAATAACTACTCGGCTGTGGCATAAAGTTGACCGTTTTGACCGTTTTGACCGTCTTGACCGTTTTGACCGACGATAGACGCCTGCATCAAAATTGCTTGTGTAGCGGTTAGCGATTCTGATTGAGAATCAATAATTTTTTTATCGACCGATATGCTGAAGCGTGCAGTCTGTAAGAAATGCATTCAGGGCAAAGGGTATACCTGCTGTAAGTGCTGACGTAAACAGAGCCAGTAGGGGCTTATATCGACTTTGTAAAATTAGGTTTATCCTATTTTTAAACCTGATGTCAAATTTTAAGAGCCGCATGAAAACCCAACCTATTGAGGTTTTCATGCGGCTCTTAAAATTTACCTTTTTCAGTTTTCACAACAGCAGATAAGAATTCTTTATCATCTGATGGATACTAGTAGATGCTAAAAGCTAAAGCTATACAAAACTGCATTGGCAATGGGGCGGAACTCGCGCTGTCGATCTAATGGATAAGAGCTAGAGACCACGTAAATTTTGCCCAATGGTCCTTGAAAATAGCCAATCATCTTCTGTGTTCCGTTCGGCCATTCTGTAATGCTGCGCACGCCGACCAATGAATCTAATTGAATATCATTGGTTAACCCGGCATTGGGTACATTCGCCAAAATCCACTGTTTGAGCGTTAGCAACTCAGGGTTCTCTAAAACATCTGTGTGAATCACCATCCCCGTTCGGGCTAGATCTTCGAGCGATACGTCGCCAACCACCTCCTGACTAGAGACAATTTCACCCCTATCAAAAAATACCGTGGCCAACCAAGAGCGCGGATGAGAGTAAGCATAGCCGAAATTCGTGTTACGATAGGTGGTAAAGTCTGCGGTAAACCATGACCAGTTGTTTAAAAAGTCGCTCCATGCTGGCTGGCAGGTATCAAGTGCGTTTCGAGACATATCAGCCGTAAGTGTAAATTGGCGACCATCCTCGACGATTTGGATCGTCTCATTGATGTAGGGTCGATTCGGATTATCAAAACGCAAACGAACTGCTTCTTTACCCCCCACTGTCGTAGATTCTGCATTTTCATAGGTCTGCGGCGCCTGAGCCATCATCGTCGAGAGCGTTGCACCATAGATATTGGGCGACACATTTGTTTCGAAGAGACAGCCTGTCTCGCGCATGATGTCACGATTGGTTGTGCCTGGATCTAGGTTGCTAAAACTTGCCAGAATTGGACGATTGCCAAAGCCTGTAAACCAACTTTCTGGATACGTAGCAACGTACCCGTAGGCCACATTAACATATCGACCCGGCGTGCCAATCGATAGCGCCGCAATGCCCATCATGTTGTCATCACCTATGGCTGCGGGCTGTTCGGCAGCGGGCTGTTCGGCAGCGGGTTGTTCGACAGCGGGCTGTTCAGTTGCTGATTGCTCAGACGCGGGTTGTTCTGTTTCCGCTACGGGCTGTTCAGCAGCAGGCTCTTCTACAGGAACCTCAGTTGGTCGTGTCGCTGCCACCTCAGTTGCTGTGGGTTCTGCTTCCTCTGTTGGGGGGGCAGTCGTAGCCGTATCTACTGCTGCGAGTGCTACTGTTTCTGTAGGCAGAACAGCCGTCTCAGTTGGAGGCAATGTCTGAGAACTACCCCTTCCACAGCCGCTGATCAACATAAAACAAAATAGGATAGAAAGAGATGGGATGAGTTTCTTCGTAATCAAAATAGTTTTCCTTTCGAATTTGAATTTTGGGTCTTGATGCAAGATAGTGGATTCGTTCTGCTAAATATAATTCCGATACAGGATGAAAAGTATGCAACTATATTAATTGCTCTTCGCATCTTCTTATATACTAGCCCAGAAAAATCGATACCGTATCTCCAAAAGCTGCAATGGGACAGAACTCTTCTGGAGAGCTATATATTATATAGGGTATCACTTATCGGTGATCTGCTACCAATTTTTGTATTAGGCTCTTGCAGAAATTTAATACAGAGAGTGTGTCTAGCTGTTTGTCGGAGAGAACTCAAACAGCTAGATCAGATTGGCCCTATTTTGTGCTCATTTTGGACTTGTGGGCAATAAATAGCCTACTGAAAAGATACAGAAAGTGTATGGAATACTCATCTTTTAATGTGATTTTTGTGCATGATGAACACAGCGACGCTTGTTTTTACAGGTAAGCATAAAGATTTGTTCAAGTATTACCGAAAACCTGATAATATTTTGTGCATCTTGAACAATGCGCAGCGCCTGCCGCCAGAGTATACTTGTTCCCAGTTACGGCAAAAAACTGGTCATGGGGAGTCAGTTTTCGTAACGCTTCGATTCCTCCTTTGGTTTTCTCCTTACCCGCCCTCACAGGGCAAGCTAGAAAATGGCCGCTCGCCCGAGCGGCTTTTTTCTTATCTTAAATTATCGGCTAACCCGCCACATATTTGCGCAACCCACCCGTTTGCATAACAATTATGAAATGCTAAACATTTATACCGTATCCCAAGCCCAGTCGACCATTCTACGTCGCGACGATGCTTTTCTCTTTGACCAAATCGAGCTAACCGACACACAGCGCGACCAAGCAATCAAGCTCTATGGCAAAGCGCTCAATCCCGACGAAGGCGTGCGCCATATTCTGAACGATGTGCGTTTGCGTGGCGACGCGGCCCTGCACGAGTGGACCGCCAAACTCGACGGCCACACAAACGCCGCTCTGCGCGTGGAGAAGGCGGATTGGGCCGCCGCACTCGACCGCATCGATTCCGAATTGGCCGCCGCGCTCGACATCGCAGGTCAGCGGATCCGCGACTTTCACAGCCGCCAACCATTGCCCAACTGGACCACAACCGAGATGGGCGGTACCATCGGTCAGCGCGTCACGCCGATTGATCGCGTGGGCGTTTACGTGCCGGGTGGCACCGCACCGCTGCCGTCGACCCTGATCATGTGCGCGATCCCCGCGCGGGTGGCGGGCGTGCGCGAGTTGGTCGTCGTCACACCGCCCGGGCCAGATGGCCGCGTTCCCGACGTGATCCTTGCGGCGGCTGCGATTGCCGACGTGGACGAGCTCTATATGATCGGCGGGGCGCAGGCGATTGGCGCGCTCACCTTTGGCAGCGAGACGATCTCGCGCGTCAACAAGATTGTGGGGCCGGGCAGCCTGTGGGTCACGCTGGCGAAACGGCAAGTCTATGGCATGGTGGGGGTCGATGGCCTCTACGGTCCAACCGAGACTGTGGTTGTGGCCGACGACACGGCCAATCCAAGCTGGGTGGCAGCAGATATGTTAGCCCAAGCAGAACATGATACACTTGCCACCGCGATCCTCTTCACTTCTTCCAAGAAAGTAGCCGAAGCCGTGCAAATCGAGGTTGGCCACCAGCTCGAAGAACGCGGTCGGGCCAACATTATCGCAGAATCGCTCGCTAAGCAGTGCGGCATTGTGATCACCGACAGTATGGATCAAGCCTGTGCGCTCGCCAGCGATTTTGCCGCCGAACATACCTGCATTGCCAGCGCCGATCCCAGTCCGTGGATCGACAAGATTCCCGATACGGGTGGGCTTTTTATCGGCGAACGCTCGTTCGAGGTGCTAGGCGATTATGTGGCCGGTCCCAGCCACGTAATGCCTACCGGCGCGACCGCTCGTTTTTCGTCACCGCTCAACGTTTCGGACTTTGTTAAGATTACAAGTATCATTGAATTGGACGCCGCAACCTCGGCCCAATTGAGCCCCATTGCCGCTCAAATTGCATCTGCCGAAGGGCTGGACGGTCACGCCGCCGCGGCACAAAAGCGGATCTGACGGGGCGCGGCATAAGGTGCATGGCCGTTTTATCTTCTGTCCTAGAGCCTGCGTTCAGCGTGGATGCACCTACTGGTTGCTCTGCGACCTTGGGTGCGAAGCCTCTAATCTTTTATTTCACGCAGAGCGTGGAACGATTAAAAGCCACCTAAATGAAAACACCGAAAATTAACGAAGCCCAATTCCTCCAAGACCTAACCGACCTCGCGAAAATTGGACGCCAGCCCGACGGCGCAGTTCATCGCGTGGCCTACTCGCCAGCGGATCTCGACGCGCGCCAGTGGATCAACGCACGGTTGCGCCAACTTGGCTTGGAGCCTGCCCAAGATGCGGCGGGTAACACCAGCGCCATCTACTCTAGCTCCATTGACACTGGGCGCGAGGATCTGCCGCCAATCGCGATTGGATCACACAGCGATACGGTGCCAATGGGCGGTGCATACGATGGCGCGCTTGGGGTAGTGGCTGCGCTGGCCGTAATCGAGGCGCTTCATACAGCCGATTTGCGTCTGCGCCATCCGCTCGAGCTAATCAATTTCGCAGCAGAAGAGGCAACCATGGCGGGTGGCACCACGGGCAGCCAAGCCATGACTGGCGTCTTCGATATGGCGATTCTTGATAAAAATGCGTGGGACGGACGCCCCGTGCGCGCTCATCTGTTGGATGCAGGTCTGGCGCCAGAACAGGTCGATAATGCCGAGCGTGCAGTTGGATCGATGGCCGCGTTTGTGGAACTGCACATCGAGCAGAGCAATCGACTAGAGCAGGCAAATGTCCCCATTGCAATTGTGGATGGGTTTGTGGGCATTCGGCGCTATGCCGTGCGTTTTAGCGGCACGGCCAATCACGCAGGGACAACGCCAATGGCGGGTCGCGACGATGCGCTGATTCACGCGGCACCGCTGATCCACTTTGTGCGCGATGTGGCAGTCGAGCTTGGTATTGTCGGCACAATTGGTGATTTTAACGTACATCCCGGCGCGGCAAATGTGATCCCCGAGCGGGTAGAGATGACGGTCGAGATCCGTGGGCTGGATGATACAATTTTAGATCAAGCGGAAGAGATTATTCGGGATGAAGCGGAGAAGCGAGGCGGCGCATTTGAGCCGATTGTGCTCAAAGAGGTTGTGCCAACGGCAGAGCCGATCCGGCGTGCGGTTGCGGCTGCGTGTGCCAAACTGGGGCTCGAGACATTGATCATGCCGAGTGGTGCCGGTCACGATGCGATGAATATGGAGCGCCTTTGTCCGCAGGGGATCTTCTTTGTGCCAAGTCGCGCTGGCATTAGCCACTCTAAAGATGAGTACACATCGCCCGAAGAGTGCCTAAATGGCGCACGCGTCTATTTGGAGACCGTACTTGCGCTCGACGAGTTGCTCTGAACAGAAGTTACACTTAGCAGCAGATTTATTCTTGAATGTTAATGCCCGTTTCGTTCAACCGTTTATGGATATAAGAGATAATTTTGGGCCGCGCCTTGGCCGCTTGCCCAAACTTTGTTTTGGCTACTACCAATAGCTCAGTTTGCAGACTGTCATCACCGTCGGGGCTAAACACATCCCACGGTTCAAGTAAATTGGGCAAAATCGTAACCGCTTCCTCACCCGCGCTTTCCAGAACGTCTACCGCGTTTTCTAGCTCCTTATTGGGAATTTTTAACCGAATTTTGCAAGTAGAAAAACGGCCACGGCTGAAGTTACGAATAATGCGAATCTCGCCATTTGGGATCGTATAATGCTCTCCAGATGTTGCTCGCAGTACGGTCGTTCGCAGCCGAATTTCTTCTACAACTCCTTCGATTGTTTGTACCCCAAGTAAAATCTCTACTTTTTCGCCGACATCAATCGTATCATCAAAGATGAATCCGATACCGGTCAGATAGTCGCTAATCAATGGACGAGCACCCAGCCCGAAGGCAGCACTAAAGAGACCGATCATCCAGATCAATGTGTCTGTTTTAACAAACAAAGAAAGCGAGATGAGCGTGGCTAGCGTAAAAGCAACAAACGAAATTGCATTAGCCACCAACCCATGAAGTGTTTCGATTCGTTCGTTGCGCCAGCGTCTTCGCTCGGATGCGAAATAATTTATGCCAACAAACAGACCCGCTAGGCGAGGGGAAAAGCGCTGTAAAAGCCACGCAGCTACAAAAAAGACGATAATTAGCAGTATATTTTTCATGCTATTGCTGAATTATTCCTGCATCTTTCGGATCGTTTTGTAAACGAAATTCATAATTAATGTCGCCAAAGCCGATCAGATCATTGTTGCGAATTGGCAATTCTTCACCTGCTTGCAGCCTGTGCCAATTTAAAAATGTACCGGCTGTGCTGTTATTGTCGCGCAAGTAGAGACGCCCTTGTTTCTGCATTACAACTGCATGTTCACGCGAGACACGTTTGGCGTGAATCACAATCGAGTTTACTTGACCGTTACGGCCAATACATATTTGCTTTGCTTCGTCATTTGCGGCTTCTAGCTTGTAAAGCGGTAATTGTAGCGGTAAGTTTGGGTCATCTGTTACTCGGACAAAATAGCCCATGGTTGGCATCGTGTCTAGGTTCTTCTGTAAGCGTAATACATCGTCAGGCTGGGTTGAATTAGAAATTCTACTACCTGTATAACTTTTATTAGTAATCATAGCAGATGGCGCTACAGTACGTGATGATTGAGCTTTAGAGAGCGCCGTATCAAATGTAGGTAGCTCCGAATCGATCTGATTAAGCTGCTTTGGTGGTTTATCTTTAACTACATTATTTTTAGTGGACTGTTGCTTAGTAGGCTGTTGCTTAGTGGGCTGTTGCTCAGTAGATTTCGGCTCGACCGTCTCTTGAACAATAGACTCCTCAGCCAAAAGTTTTTGTGCGATAGGCTCTTGAGTCACTATGTTTTGGTTAATTGGTTCTTTGGTAATTGGCTGTTGAATAGACAAATCCTCGTCAGTCGACTCTTTGTCAGTCGGTTCTTGGGTAGACAATTCTTGAATAGGCGAGACTTGGTCAGTCGGATCTTTAGCAAGTGCTTGCTGAACAATTGACTGTTGAGCAATTGGCTCTTCAACTGAAGATTCTTGCTTTACTGCATCTAGCTCAACCGAGTCATCCAGAACAAATCGCTTAATAATTGTGTCTTCATCAACGAGCTCATAATCGGTGGGCTGTGGCGCAATGGTCTCTTGCTGTAAAAACTCATCTAAATAGCCCTTCCCAGCCCGATTCCTTTGATCGGCATCAAGAATATGTGGATCGACCAATGCATTTGTCTTTTGCATCGCAGATGGTCCACGCTGTGAAGGCAAATAATCGTGATGTTTTGGATAAGGCTCCTGCCCACTATTTTCGTACAAGGAGATTAAATCTGATCGCCGCTTCTTTTCTGCACGTCGTGTCAAAATATCTGAAAACAAAAAATAGGCCAATAGCGCCAGCAACATGCCCAAAGCAGTTAAAAGCACATTCCGAAAAATTGATCTCTCCGTGCCCGGGATCGAAATCGAATTCGTCGAATTATCTTCCGCTGCTCCTTCATCTACCCCAATGCGCTCGCCTGATGGATCCACAGTTGGAGCGCCCGCCACTATCGGCTCTGAGCCAATGGTTTCAGCCCTGCTGTTGACCTGCCTCGTTAAGCTGTTGCCGTCTGCAAGCGCCAACTGGACACTAATTTCGTTGGGTGACAATTGATCAGAGTTGTATGTGACAATGCGCTGTAGTCGCGTCTCTTCGATTGGCCGAAATAACTCGTTAAGATCAGCTTCTTTGCCCAAAGCCATCAGATAGCCATTTGTATCGCGAGTCAAACGCAACAGGCTTTCATCCACAACTGCCGGTTGATCCGCTGCTGCAAACTGTGCCACATAAAGCTGAACCTGCGCTGCTCGAAGCTGCGCCACCAGTTGATCAAGGTCTTCCTCACTCAGATCGTCTCCATCTAAGCCTGCCGAGAAGAAGAGCAACGCTTTGGCCGAGCGAACGGCTGAGTCTTCTATATCGAACATATTCAATGCGGACAGGATCGACTTGTCAAGAGGTGCGCCCTTATCAACAGTCATGTTGGAGCGCTGCTTTATGACAGAGCGAAAAAGCTGATAGGGATCCGTCGTCCAAGCCTGAATCATTCCAACACCACCATCTTGCTCCGCAGCCAGAGCCGCAAACTGTTCATCGGCAAGCCCACCTGTCGCACCATCCGCACGACTAATCAGCTTCAAAATAAAGCCAACAATCTCCAAGTAGCGCGGCTGACCAGAAGCCCCTTGCACCTCTAGCGTACGCGGATCAATTAGCATCGCTAACTGTAGCGTACTTTCTTCCATCCGATCATCTACAATTGTCTGCGGGATCCCGTCTTCAACAATTTCAACCCGTGTCGAACGAATAAACTCGCCAATTGTGCCATCACTAGTTACTTCGTTAGTTACTTCGCCAGTTATTTCGCCAGTTATATCACTAGTCGCTGCACCACCAGCCAAAGTTACTTCAACCACTGGCAGATCGTCTCTATTTACCTCAAGAATATTAAAATAGGCATTATTTGATCCATCATTTATTTCATCTTGCGCTAGCCCAACCTTAGGATGCATACCCGCCATGACAGAGAGAAAAGCTAAAAGCAGCATCGAAAAGAAAATATTACGAGAACAAGTCATTGAATACCTTCACTAGTTTGTTCGGAAAAATGCTGTTTGTTTTCAGTAAATTACCAAAACTATTCTGGATCCGAAATAACGACGCGGAAACCAAGCTGAGGTGTTGCATCTGACGGATCAGCCACCGAGCGCGTTACGCAGCGCAACATAGTCTTTGCATCATAAAAAGAGCCACCGCGGGCCACACGCGGCCCGTTTCCTTCCAGATCCTCACGACCATCGCTACCATCATAAGGATATTTGTCGCTCAAACTACTTGTCCATTCCCCAACGCTTCCGCTCATATCTTGCACGCCGTATGGGCTAGCCCCGGTAGGATAAGAGCCAACAGCCGTCGTCTGACCAACATTATAATTAAAATTGCTCAATGCCTCCGTTGGCGGCTGAGCGCCCCACGGATACAGCCGTTGACCCGTACCGCGACAGGCTTTCTCCCACTCTGCTTCCGTTGGCAACCGCCCATTTACCCACGTCGCATAAGCCGTTGCCTGCGCCCAATCAACGTGCGTTACTGGGTGCTCTGCATAGTCAGCTAGATCCCAAATCTCGTTTTCTGGCGGCGTACAGTCACCAGCAAGCACGCACAAGCCATAGCGCGCATTCGTCGTCTCTGTCTCTTGCATCCAAAAAGTCTCCACGCTTATGCTATGCTCTGGCGACTCATTTGGGTATACCGCATCAGCTGGCGGTAAGCCCATCACAAAGTCACCTGCCGGTATAAGTGCATAGGATGCATTATCCATTGGATTGGTCCAAACATCTTGGCCCGCGCCAATCACAATCCGAAAGCCAGTCAGCGGATCCGCAGTTGCTGCTGGCGTTGGTGTGCGTACGGTGCATCGCTGTTCAAACGCTGGTTGACTATACGCCCCGCCGCGCGCGATTCGACTGCCGTTTGCAAAGAGATCTTCGCGTCCATCACTTGCACGATACGGGTATGGCTGTTCCAAGCTCATCGTCCATTCCCGCACATTGCCGCTCATGTCGAATAGTCCAAAAAGGCTGGCACCATCGGGGTACAAGCCAACTGCCGTCGTTGTGCCAGTGGCGGCACCGACATTAGCAAAGTCAGCGGTAGGTTGCTCGTTGCCCCAAGGATATGTGCGATAGGTCATGCCGCGACAGGCTTTTTCCCACTCCCCTTCCGTTGGCAATCGACCGCCAGCCCACTCTGCATAGGTAGTTGCCTGCGCCCAGTCGACGTGCGTTACAGGGTGGTCGGCATAAAGCACCTGATTCCAACGTTCATTATTGGGTGGTGTACAGACGTCCGCATCAACACACGTTGCATACTGCGCATTCGTCGTTTCGGCCTGAGCAATCCAAAATGCATCGAGCACAAGCGTGTGTGCTGGGCGCTCGTTTGCCGCCGCATTAAGAGAATCGATCGCGCCGATTGTAAAGCCGCCCGCTGGAACAAAAATATAGTTGGCTTGGTCGGTTCGACTTTGCCATACCTCACCCGATATTCCCGTCTCGGGTGGGCCCGTTGACGAAAAGCCAGATGTAGAATCGGGCGAACTTTCATCATCACTCACTGCTTCCAAAATCACACGCGTCGATTCGCTCGCTCTATCCATCACGGCTTGAATCTCTATCACGTGAGCCGTCAATTCATCTGCATAAACGCGCGCCTCCGTCACCGTGTCGGAGGCAAAGATCAAGAGCGATTGCTCAAACGCTTTGGGCATTAGCGTCTCTCCTTCATCAATTGACTCGAGCAGCATCCCGGCTGTGCGCATGTACATTTGCAGTGCGTCAATCGAATTAATTGAATCAGCAAGCGCTATGGCCCGTTCTCCCGCACCTTCCAAATAGACGCGCACCCCTGTACCGCTACCTGAATTTTGAATCGCACCATCCCGATCCACATCGCCAAAAAGAATTCCGTTTTCGCCATCCAAAATATTGATAACCTCTTCCGCATTCTGGCGTACTTCTTGCAGATCGACGGCAGTTATGGCACGTTGAAGCGATTCTGTCTGGGCAGCCGCAATTTTCGCTTCATCTCCCGCCTTGGCTAAAATTGCTAGTATGGCCTGTACTTCGGCTCTTTCTAAGCGCTGGGCTGTAGCGGGTTCATTTATAGTGGCTTCATCATCTTCGGTTGCACTGTCTTTGGCTGCACTATCTGCACTTGCATCTGTGGTCACAATCTCCAACCCCAACTCAGCGTGCGCAGCTGATAGTGCCGTTTGAACCGCCACATTTTGCGCATAGATAGCTTCAACGAGCGCTTTGAGTTCATTAGCTATAATCTGCGTCTCGGTAATTGTATCAACTGCAAAAATCTTGGCCGCAGTACCTGTTGCCTCGCTCGTTAACTCACTGCCAAGTAATAGTGCATCGGAAATATCTTGTATGCTGTCACCATTTATCGATACGCCAGTAGAATCATCGCTAGT
>Ga0114957_1003219_pt1 | contig 14889 bp, 13 predicted proteins | sample BantaG_FD_87175 | JGI IMG/M metagenome (GOLD analysis project Ga0114957, IMG submission 87175) | Marine algal microbial communities from Bantry Bay, Ireland - BantryBay_4 metaG | ecosystem: Host-associated > Algae > Red algae > Unclassified | place: Bantry Bay, Ireland | collected 2014-11-21 | reverse complement strand
TTGACCTGGTGTGCTCGGCGAACTCGGTAGGTCTAGGTCACCTAGCATTGATTGCATATTGTCCATAAACTCTGTCATGAGTGATTCCATTCCTTTGATATCTACATTATCTAAGAGTTGAACCATCCCATCCATCTTTTCTTGGATTTCGCTAAGTGTCTTATCTGATGGTCTGTTTTCTCCATCTCCAAATGGAATCGAAAATTGCTCAAAGAGAGCTGTTAGGTCCAAGGTGTCTAATGATTCTTTAAATTGTTGGAGTTGTTGATCGATTTGATCTCCTCTATTTGGCATGTCACTTGATTGCGCTGTGCTCAATGTCAATGATCCCAAAAAGAGAGTAAATGAAAGTAAAAAAGTCTTCATAGTATAGGTGTATTACTGGTTCTGTTTAAAGTTGATAGGATACTGCATGTCAGTTTGTTATGCCATCTCTTTCATTGATAGACAACACAATGAAATGAAAAATAAATCAAAAGAGTAACTGATTTAACAGTTTGTTATCGAATGAAGATATTGTAAAGGGTAAGTGCATAAATCATCACAGCTTCTTGCTGGTCTACAAGTTCGATGACAGGGTAGGCTCTTGGCTGCTCGCTATCGATGTTCTCATTGTTGAGGAGGTGTGCTCTCGTTTCTCCTTTGATACTAATCGTATGATGGCTTAAGTTTGCGTCAGCAGTGATGCTCCCGACTACTTGCTTAGTCTGAGCATCATAGAGACGTCCAGCTGAGTCAATTATAAAAGCGAGGTTGCCATTAGTCCAGACTTTCGTTTGATTGTTTTCTTTGTAGAGCTCTACATCTAAGTCTGAAGTTTCGGACAAGAGGAGTTTTCTCTCATCGAGGTAGTCGTAGAAGTAGTAAGCAACTAGGTGTTCCTTATAGATTGTATCTAAGTGGCCAAATTCTTCTGAGTGGAATGTTTTTCTTTGGAGACTTGCATGTCTCTTATTAGAGAGGATACTCAATTCCGAATTGTCAAATGGAACAATTTCGTCTGCGAGTTCACGGAGTTTGATGAGTCCATACTTTCTGTCCTTATCGACTCGACTCTTTGGATTGCTAATGCTGAAGAAGAACTTGACAATCTGGTAGATGATAAAAATCACACCAGATCCTGCTACGAGTAAAAATAGAATATATCTAATCATCTCTCAATCTTGGAAGTTTTGAAATGTCAAGTCTTACCTATTGTCCTAAGTAAGATTTGAGTGCATTTTTGTTGAGTGATTTTCGTAATCTTCTGAGTGCTCTTTCTTTGACTTGTCTTACTCTCTCTCTTGTGAGACCATAGAGTTCGCCAATCTCTTCAAGGTTCATTGCCTTGTGACCATTGAGGCCATAGTAAGCTCTGAGTACATCGACTTCTCTAGGGCTTAGCATAGAAAGACCTTCTTTGACTTCATCCTTAAGTGATTCATCCATCAACCCTATATCTGGGCTGTCTTGATCACCAGGAGCAAAAAGATCTAGCATTGTTGCTGATCCATCGTCACCACCAAGTGGTGCATCCATTGAGAGGTGTCTTGATGAGTGTTGACTGAGTGATTCTACTTCTTTTGGAGACATCTCCAGTAACTCCGCTAACTCATCCATACTCGGGTCTCTTTCGAACTGTTGTACGAATTTCAATTTTGCTTGATTGAGCTTATTGCCAGAGTGTTGCTTGTTGACTGGAAGTCTGACCATCCTTGAGTATTCTACAATAGCATGGAGGATAGATTGTCTAATCCACCAGACTGCATAAGAGATAAATTTGAATCCCTTAGTCTCATCAAACCTCTTAGCGGCCTTCATCAGACCTACGTTTCCTTCATTGATCAAATCACTGAGGGAGAGTCCTTGATTCTGATATTGCTTAGCTACTGATACCACAAATCTCAGGTTAGACTTAGTCAGCATTTCTAATGCATCTTTGTCACCTGCTTTGATTCTGATTGCTAGTTCTGATTCTTCATCAGCAGTCAATACATCAATCTTAGAGATATCATTGAGATATTTATCAAGAGCAACACTCTCTCTATTGGTAATCTTATTTGTTATCTTTAGCTGACGCATAGTTTGTAAAGCCTCTTTTTGAGTTTAATGATTTCAATAATTAATACGTAAAATCGTGTTGTTTAGTTCTTAACTCACGTAAATATTCAATTCCAACACGTGTCTGTAAGACGAACTGCTGCATCTTATCGACTAAGAGAGATTCCTGTTCTCACAGATGTACCATTCAAAAGAAAAGCCAATGTGGAGATCCACATTGGCTTTCTAATATCTGGTTTGAGAGTTGAGCTCCTTTTAGAGAGACACACGTCTTCTTTACTCAGCTGGTTTCTCACCATCTTTTGGTAAGATTGCCTTTCTAGAAAGTCTCATTTTTCCTGTTCTCTTGTCTATCTCTACGAGTTTAAACTTGACAGTATCACCTTCTTGGTAGACAGTACTGACGTCATTGATTCTCGTATGTGAGACTTCAGAAATGTGAAGGAGTCCACTATTCTTTCCTTTGAAGTTAACAAAGACACCATATGGCATTACTGAAGCAACAGTACCTTCATAGATGTCTCCAACTGTAGGGACAAATGTGATACTTGCTACCCACTCTTGTGCTTTCTTTAAGCTCTCACCATTGCTACTTGCAATAGAGACGATACCTTTATCATCCACCTCTTCGATGTTGATTACAGTACCAGTCACTTCTTGGATTTCTTGAATCACCTTACCACCTGGTCCGATGACTGCTCCGATAAAGTTCTTTTCGATTACCATTTCGATCATTCTTGGTGCATGTGGCTTCAACTCTTCATTCGCTTGCTTGATCGTCTTATTCATCTCATCTAAGATGTGAAGTCTACCAGCTTTTGCTTGTTCGAGAGCTCTTTCTAAGAGGTCGTAAGGAAGTCCATCAATTTTGATATCCATCTGACATGCACAGATTCCTTTTGCCGTTCCGGTCAACTTGAAGTCCATATCTCCAAGTGCATCTTCATCTCCTAAGATATCAGTAAGGATAGCATGCTTAGTTCCATCAGAGATCATACCCATAGCGATTCCAGATACAGGTGCTTTGATATTGATACCTGCGTCCATGAGTGCAAGTGATCCTGCACAGACAGTTGCCATAGATGACGAACCATTTGATTCTAGGATATCAGAGACTATTCTGATTGTATATGGATTTTCGTCTGGAAGTACCTTTTTAAGACTTCTTGATGCTAAGTTAGCGTGACCAACTTCTCTTCTTCCTGGTCCTCTCATCGGCTTGATCTCACCTACTGAAAGTGCTGGGAAGTTATAGTGAAGGATAAACTTTTCGAATGACATGCTCAATGCAGTATCTTGCATCAAGCTGTCAGTCTTAGTACCGAGAGTCAATGATGTCAATGCTTGAGTTTCTCCTCTATTGAAGATTGCACTACCATGTGCAGCTGGGAGGTAATCAATCTCTGTCCAGATAGGTCTGACTTCGTCAAACTTACGACCATCGAGTCTTACTTCTTCGTCAAGTACAACTCTTCTGATAGTTTCTTTTTGAATCTTGTTATAATATTTAGATGCAGTACTTCCATGCTCTTCTACATACTCTTCCCCTTTATCTTCAAGAAGGGCAGCTTTGAAATCATCTTTGATTTCTGAAAACTGATCTTTTCTGTCAAACTTAGTGAGAGAAGATTTAGAGACCTTTTGAATTTTCTCTACGACTTGATCTTTGATATAGTTATAGAGTTCTTCATCGATCTCTACTTCTGGTAATACTCTCTTTACAGTTGCTTTTTCACCCACTTTCTCAGCTAGTGCTAATTGTGCTTCACACTGCACTTTGATTGCTTCGTGTCCTACTTTGATTGCTTCTACAAGTTCGTGCTCTTGACACTCTTGAGCTTCACCTTCTACCATCATGACATCTTTAATAGATGCAGCTACGATAACTTCTAATGTTGCTTCTGCAAGTTGAGATCTCTTAGGATTGACGATGTACTCACCGTTGACCTTTGCTACTCTTACCTCAGAGATAGGTCCATCAAAGTTGATATTAGAGACTGAGAGAGCAGCTGATGCAGCGAGTGCAGCATAAGCATCTGGCATAGTCTCTTCGTCTGCTGAGATAAGATTGATGATGACTTGCGTCTCATGCATGTATCCATCTGGGAAGAGAGGTCTGATAGCTCTATCTACTAACCTTGATGTCAAGATTTCATAGTCAGACAATCTTGCTTCTCTTCTGAAGAAGTTACCTGGAATTTTTCCAGCTGCAGCAAATTTTTCTTGATAATCCACGGAGAGGGGAAAGAACCTTTGGCCTTCTTTTGGTTCTTTAGCTGATACGACGCTACAGAATAGCATTGTGTGACCAATTTTGACAACTACAGATCCGTGTGCCTGTGTTGCCAATTTTCCTGTTTCAATAATTACTTCTTGTCCATCTGGTAGATTGAACGAAGTAGTAATAGGAGTAATGTTACCCATTAATTTTTATGTTTATTTTTTCTACTAATATACTTCTGATACAGATACTACGAAGTCGCTCTTTGACATTTCAAAGCAGCAACATTAAGTGATGTAGTAAAGTAAAAAAAGCGGAGGACCACTTGGTCCTCCTTGATTTCTTATTTCCTTAAATTGAGCTTTTCGATAATACTTCTGTAACGCGAGATATCCTTATCTGCTAAGTATTTCAAAAGTCCTTTTCTCTTACCTACGAGTGTAAGGAGTCTCCGTCTACATGCGTGATCCTTATGATTGTCGTTAAGATGTTGAGAGAGTTCAGCGATCCTAAAAGTAAAGAGAGCAATCTGCCCTTCAATAGATCCTGTGTTTTTTGCATTTCCACCGTGCTCAGCGAAAATTTCTTCTTTTTTTTCTTTAGTAAAGTACGTTGCCATTGTGTTTATTATAAAAGTTACCAAAAATGATCCCGAAGATCGATTACTAGCGGCTGCAAAGGTAGTGTTTTATCTTTTAATTGGCTGAGTTTATTTTGTTTAAAATATCTTTGAGAAATTCACCTCAAATTTACAATTCTAAAGATTCAATATGAGAGCTTTAATGGCATTCTTTTTTAGTAGTATATCCTTTGCAAGTGTCTGTCAAGAAGTCGTCATTGACTCGCTAGGGAGTTCCACATTTACATACAGTGAAGGTGATAGTACTTACCTCATGAAGCAATACTTTATTGTCTTCCTAGAGAGTGGTGAGACTAGGGATCAGACAACCGAAGAAGCTGCCTTAATCCAAGTTGATCACATGGCATATTTAGATAGTCTAGCCAAACAGGGTGTGTGATTCAGATCTCAGGACCTTTTGGGGATGATGAAGCAGTAAGAGGAATCTCAATCTATCAATGTCTAGACTTAGAAACAGCAAAGCAACATGCAGAGGGCGATCCAGCGGTCAAATCCGGAAGACTTAAAGTGAGAGTAAGACCATGGTGGGCAGCAGTAGGAAGTGAGTTAAGGTAGGCTTGTGGAAAATGTGAAATTATTATTTCTGAAATGCACTAGATATCGCCATTCAACAACAATTCTTCATTCTTATACTTTGATGGACACTTGGTTAGTACTTCAGTTGCAACAAAGACTTCATCTTGCATCTTGCCAGTCACGACGACACTCTCTGCTCGTTCGAAGTCTTGAGGCTTGGGTTGAGTCAAGACAACTTGATTACTCACACCATCCATATCTTCCATATAGAAAGAAAAATAGTTGGGATCTTCATTTGGATCATAAAGCATATCTTTTGAGAGATCAAGTGTACCATTGACTTTCACCTTAGAGCCAGCCTGTGTAGCCGTTTCAAAGGAAGCATATGTACTCACATCGCCTGATGCAGATAGAAATGCAGCGACTGCAGCTACTAAGCAAACGATGGCGATTAATTGTGTCTTTTTCATAGGTCAAGATTTGTGAAAGTTAGCTCTCTCTCTACTACAAAGGTAATTCTGATTTGTTGTAAACGCAACATAGAATAGAGATTAGTATAATGTAAGTCAGATGTACTACTCTCTGACCATCTTATAGACTTCCATTTTGTCTTTACCGAGTTGGATGATCAGGATGCCTTTATTGTCTATTGTGCATGTGGTTTCGAGAACCTCACCATCATCAGTAATCCAGGTTACATCAAATGGTCTGAGTATTTTATAATCAATAAATCCGCCTTTGAGTGATCCAGGTATCCAATTTGGGCTTTGAGATTCAGTGATGATAATGGAGTACTGATTGTTTTCTGCAATTATAGCAATCTTTTGTGAGGGTCTTTTGACATTAACATAGTATGACTCAATAGGTAGTGTTGAGTTATTAACGTAATAATTTTCTATATTTATCGGTAGCCATGTAGACATGCTAGGCTGATATTTAATATTATTTGCTACCTGAAGTGTTCCATCATTTGTTGATATATTTTTTGAAGCTAGCTCTTTCAAAGGGACATCCTCGATTGGTATCCACTTACCTTCATAGAGATAAAGAGAGTCTTCAATGATAGCCTTGTGCATATCAAATTCTAATCTTCTTACAGGTCTTCTCCAATAGCGATTATCAGCATTATCGTAATATCTGTAAGTTCTGAGGCTGTCATCTGAGGAAGTGTTTTTGTCATACTTACGGACCCTATTTGCATAGCCATGTTGAGTATAGAGATTGTACTCTTCAATAAATTCATCAAGCAAACTAATCAATGCTTGCTTAGTTTTAGTACTCCCTCTTTCACTCATTCCGAACTTTGCCATTCCTTTGATGGGAGATGTATATCGCCAAAATGGATATTCTTGTTCATCAATGATTTCGACGATGAGGTAGCCATATTGTGAGAGCATATTACTCTCGGCAAATCTTGCACTCAAGGTAAATTTTTGATAGCTCAAATTATTATCTTCCATTTCATTGATGAAGTCATGATCAATGATTGCTACTTCAGCAGCATAGAGATGATCTTCTATTAATCGAGTAGCATCAAAGTCAATCTTATTTGGTGGGACTCTAAACTCATCTACTACGATACCAAGTATTCGTTGAGAAAAACAAGGTGTCAGACTCATTGAAAGACAGAAGAATAAAAGAAAGAAGTGAGTTGTAAATTTTTTCATGAGTAATTGGTCTTAGTCATAGCAACCCACACCAGCAGGTCCAAGTAATACTTTTAGCGTAAGTGTCCCCCAAGTATTGCGTTGTTGGAATGCTGATTTGAATTCAGGAGACCGAGTGTTGATTGTATAGATTAGGTCAACCTTTTGTAGGATTTGCAATTTCACACCAACATAGGCTTCCCAGATAAGCTTTCGTGTATCTGAGAATGTATAGAAGTTCCCTTTGCTTTTGCCATAGACACCATTGAGATGATAGTTGTAAAGCACTGCTCTTCCAGTAACTCCTCCTACGAGTGAAAAGCCAAAGTCCTCATCATTGACTGAGGCATTACTCGGATTGTTAACATCCGTGTAAGCGAGGTGGTCTATCACTCCTTCAACACTCATGACCTTACCGAAGTCAATTCCAAATGCGATATCTGTATAGTGGCCTAGATTCAATTCTGGTCGTACCTGGAAAACAATCTTTCTAATTGGTGTCCAGATTGCAATCTCAGATGAAACAGAATATTGGACAAGCGGTAGGATATTTTTGATGACTTCTCCGGTCGGGTATGGTTTGTTTTCGTCTCTCTTCCAGAGATTGCCGTCAGGTCGCTTGAAGCCAAATAAATTATCGATTCCTTTGGCAAGGCCTGTACCTCCAATCCCAAACGAAAATGAAGTATTGACTCCCATGTCAAACAGGCGTGCACTATGGACAAATCTCTTAGTCCCTTCTAATCGTCGACTACTTCTGAATCCAGTGAATGAAGAAAATGGTCGGTCAGCAGCAAGGCTGTATCCATTTGCCACTGCCTCTTCAAAGCCATCCACTTCATCAGAGATATGTGTAGGACTAAATCCGTTGGCTAAGAATAAGAAACTGTGTGACTCGGTTTTTTGACGAAAGTCTGAACGATAGAGAATATTGTCTATCAGATAATCAATCCTCTCTCTGACCCAAGGTAGGCCGAGGTAATATGAATTGGCATATTCGCCATAGAAGCCAAGACGGAGAGCAACAGTATAATTCTTGTCGAAGTATGGCTCTTGGTCTTCATCTTCTACATTCTCTCTTATCCAATCAGCAAAGTAATCTTGATCTACGCTGATTTCTATCCCAGCGAAATCTGACTGTCGCTGTGAGTGAAGTTTGAAAGTAGTACCAATGCTTAGAAGTAGGATTAATAAATAAAATCTCATATCATATTTGAATGTCAATAATTTATAATTCTTGAATCATAACGCAAGATTAGAGTTAATCATCATAATCAAGAGTGAAGATCGCTTATCTTATTTAGATAGACAGAATTTAGGTCAACAAAATCTTGGCAATACCCAATTAATTGTTAACAATGCTGTGACCTTCTTATTGCATGCCCGTCTATAATTTGTCTATTAACTATTAAACCAAATAAATATAAACACTTATGGATTTTTTAAGTAACATTGATTTGAGTGCATTGTGGAACACGATGTTACAGTGGGCACCAAAATTGGTAGCTGCTATTCTCGTACTCATGATTGGATTCTGGATTGTTAACTTCATCGCTAAGATGATGGGTAAATCCTTTGAGAGATCTGGTCTAGATAAAGATCTCATCCCATTCTTAAAGTCACTCGTTACAGTATTACTTAAAGTAATGGTTGTAGTAACTGCTGCAGGTGTTGTAGGAGTGGAAATTACAGCTTTTGCTGCATTGATTGCTGGTGCTGGTCTTGCGATTGGTGCTGCGATGTCAGGAACTTTGAGTCACTTCGCTGCTGGAGTGATGGTATTGATCTTCAAACCATACAGAGTCGGAGACTTAGTTGACATCCAAGGAACTGTTGGTCATGTACAGCAAATACAAGTGTTCAATACTATAATTAATACACTCGATAGCAAAAAGGTGATTATGCCTAATGGAATTGCTACTAGTGGCATTATGACAAATCTTACTGCTAATGGTAAGTTGAGAGTTGATCTTAATGTAGCGATGCCTTACGAAGAGGACTTTGATAAAATTAAAGAAATAATAAAAGGTGCACTAGCTAATGTAACAGAAAAGTTGCCAGATGAGCCAACAATTGAAATCGAAAAATTCGATGAAAACAATGTTCTTTTAGCAGTGAGACCTTACGCTACAGATGCAACTTACTGGGATGTCTACTTCAACTCTTATAAGGAGATCAAGAAGGCATTCGGTGCAGCTGGAATCGATGTTGCTTACCCAACAAGAAAAGTAAAAAATATCTAAGAGTTAGATAGCACAAATTCCAATCAAATTTAGAGAAGGTTCTGTACAGATGTGCAGAGCCTTTTTTTATGTTTTGATGCTAAAGATTATTTCTCATTGTCCTTCTGTAGATGTTATATGTGACACTGTATGTGAAGGTAATGATAGAGAAGAGTAGGGATGTAACAGCTTTGCCTACGATCAATCATATCCCCAAGCTTTATGTAGCATTTCTAATCAATAAGTGGCATCTTTGTAATTATGGCAATTTACGTCAAGTCTACCATTCTCTTACTCATGTTAATCATCTTAGCATCGAGTACAATCTACCTTGGGAGTTTGGAGAATTATGCTGATCAAGAAATTCCTGAATACATTACACAAGACAATACTGAGGACAATACTATTAATGATCTAGAAGCTACCCTCGGTAGAGTCCTCTTCTATGATAAGCAGATGTCTTCAGATAAGTCCATCGCTTGTGCTTCTTGCCACATCCAACGATTTGCATTTGGTGATACGAGTCTGGTGAGCACTGGTGTAAATGGCGTGACCGGTCGTCATTCTATGCGGTTGATCAATTCTCGATTCGCAGATGAAGAAAGGTTCTTTTGGGATGAAAGAGCAGCGACTCTTGAAGAGCAAACAACAATGCCTATTCAAGATCATGCTGAGATGGGTTACAGTGGCGAGAATGGAGCACCCACACTTGATGACTTAATTCTTGAGCTCAATCAATTGCCATATTATCAAGAACTCTGCTTTGCCATTAATGGTGATCCAGAACTAGATGAGTCAAGAATGCAAAACGCCATTGCTCAGTTTATCAGGAGTATCCAATCATTTGATTCAAAGTACGATGATGGGAGAGCACAAGTTGATAATGAGAGTGTGTCTTTTCCAAATTTTACTCCCTCTGAGAATAGAGGTAAGGCACTCTACTTAGGCGATCCAATCTTTGGTAACGAAGGCAATCGAATAGATGGAGGGATAGGATGTGCTTCTTGCCATGGTCCTCCTGAGTTTGCCATCGATCCTGTCACTCGTAATAATGGTGTTATCATTGAAGTAAATGGAAGTCAAAATTTTGAAATTAAAAAGGCTCCTACATTGAGAGATCTCTTTAATCCAGAAGGCGAAATCAATGGTCCGATGATGCATAATGGTCAGTTCGCAACATTGGGTGAAGTACTCAATCACTACAATACGATTGGTTTCCTACCGATGAGTACTGTGACTCAAGTAGATCCAAGGTTACGATCCGAGCAATTTGGGCAAAAACTCAACCTCACTCCAAGTGAAAGGGTAGATATTAGAAACTTCCTTCTCACCTTGACAGGAAGTAATGTCTACACCGATCCAAGATGGTCCGATCCATTTGACCCTAATGGAGATATAGAAGTAATCGATGGAGTGACATCCACACATAATCATACTCAGCCTACATTCTCAATGTCGCCTAATCCAGCAAGTGATGATGTCAATGTTTATTCAGATACTCCATACGATTCAATAGAAATCTATAATGAGTCTGGTCAGAGAGTTGCAAGCTTCAAATCAAATGGAAGTGATAACAACAACCTTGATATCAGTCACCTTCAGGGTGGGATTTACTTTGTGAGATTGATGAGTGGAGATACCTCTAGAGTGAGTAAGTTAATGATAAGCAAGTAGTTGACATCACCTCTTCACAAACTTCTCAACCGCTTGATTTCCTAAGTTATCAGTGAATGTAATCAAGTAGATACCATTTGGGAGTGATGTCAGAGATATTGCCTCATTTCTCTGCCATTGGTTCGATAAGACAGTAGCTCCCATAATAGTAGACACACTATAGTGAGACCAAGGATGATTAGTCTCTATCTGTATGGCATTTGTAGCCGGGTTAGGGTAGAGGGTGAGTGGATACTCCTCTTCGGAGTTAGCAGTCTGCAGGAGGATGTCTCCATCACATGGATAACCCTCGACACATCCTGTCTGACCATCTACCATGAGGAGAAAGGAGGATGAAGTATGTCTTCTTGTCCCTAATGCAAGTATACGACCATCTTGCATTTCACTCAACTCTCTAATAACAAGACTGTGAGGTGAGCCATCATCATTTAGTTTTGTGAATTGGTTTTGCCAAATTAATTTTCCTTGATTTGAAATTTTGTAAAGAAAGCCATCATAAAAGAGCTCGTTGTTTACATAACGAGTAATAAAGCCACCTCCTATGATAGATCCATCACTACTCGTAATTATTTCACTCAATGAAATATCTACAACAACAGAATCTGTATAATCAAGACCAAATTCTTTAAAAAAATCATATTCCCAAATGATATTGCTATCTTGAGATAAGTAGACTAACAATGGTGCACTTTCATGGAAAATTGACTCAACTCGATACAGAAAAGCATAATGCTGATCATCGACAATTGTAAAGTAAGGGCTAATAGAATTTGATTGTCCATATTGTGGCCCAAATGAGTTTGAAATAATGTTCAAATCAGAATCAAATTCCCTAATCAAAATAGTAGATATACCAATTGGAGGTATTGGTTCGTAGATTCTATTGCTAGTTACTATATTCCCGCTATTATTGATTTGAAGCTTGTAATTACCAAGGAGTCTTTCAGCTTCTGGGTAAGCAAAATAATGAGTTGTATCTTGATTAAAGTCCTTGTCAAGAAATTGAAAATAACCATATTCTTCATCATCGCTTTTGTCAAATTGTCCCCAAGTCAATATCCTTTCTTCAAATATGGTAATCCCTCTACTTGAATAAAATGATAGAGGTTTATTGTCTACTAACAACTCCATGTTTTTAGAAAAAGATGAAACAGTGTTACCATCTAGGTTCATCTTTACCACATGGAGATTAGTGTTTTCATTGCCACACACATAAATATGGTTGTCGACCGTAGTAATCGCGTCAAACCTTGCGGGCCTAAAATCAGGAAACTGTTTTATCCATTTTAAGTCTAGATTATCAGTGAGATTAATTACCCCAAAGCAATTTGTAGTGTCTATCCCATCAATACAAAGAACATCGCCGCCAACATAGATGTCTTCCTCATCTACATGTAAAGAGTTCATCCAGTTATACCCAATAGGAAACAAATCAAACTCATGGTAATAAGTCTCTTGTGCATTCATTGAGTATGAAAAGAGTGTAAATAAAAATAGGGTTACTACTCTCATCAATTAATTAAATTAGTAATATCTAAATTTACAGTTTTCTATTGATTTAGACTATGGAATTTCCATTATTAATTTTCTCACACACAATCCCAAATAAAATACTATCTTTGCGCCGTTAATTTCCCGAGGGTCGCTGTGCGGCGTGGCGGGTATGGACTTTTATCACCATTTAAATTTTAATAATGCCAGTAAAGATTAGACTAGCCAGAAGAGGCCGTAAGAAACAGCCATTTTACCATATCGTAATCGCGGATAGCCGTTCGCCAAGAGATGGTAAGTTCATCGAACAAATCGGATCATATAACCCAATGACAGTACCTGCAACTATCGAGATTGATAGAGACAGAGCATTCGATTGGCTCAACAAAGGAGCTCAACCAACAAATACACTTGCTGCAATCCTTAGATTTAAAGGAGTGATGTACCGTAAGCACCTTGCAAGAGGAGTGAAGAAGGGTGCAATGACACAAGAAGCAGCAGATAAGTTATACAACGACTTTATCAACAACAAAGAAGAAAAAGTTACTAAGAGAAGAGAGTCTGCTCTTGCAGAGAAGCTCAACTTCTGGAAACAAGTATCTGGAGAAGTGAAGATAGTAGCTAAGGCTGCTCCTGCTGCTATGGCTGCAGAGTTCAGAGAGCCAGATGCAGCAGATGAAGCTGCACCAGCAACAGATGTATCAGCCGGAGCAGAAACTGCGAAGGTTGAAGCAGCACCTGCTGTGGAGGTTGAGGTTGAAGCACCAGCAGTTGAAGAAGCACCAGCAGTAGCTGCGAAAGTTGAGGCAGAAGCACCAGTTGTTGAAGCCCCAGCAGCGAAAGATGAAGCCCCTGCAACACAATTGGAAAAAGCAGCAGAGGTAAGTCCAGAAGCTCTTGCAGCAGAAGTCGTTGAAGAAGATGCTGTAGCTAAGGCAGCGGCAGAAGAAGAGTAAAACATAATCGCAGTATTTACGTTAAGTACTCAAACACAACATTACATAGAGTCAGAAGATTTGCCTGAATACAGGAGACAACTGATTCACTTTGGTTAAAATATAAGAAACCTGGTAGGAGCTAAAATTCTTACCGGGTTTCTATTTTCTAGAACACAAGTAAACGCTATAATCCAACAATTATGCAGGCATTAGATCCACAATACCAAGAACACTTAGATAAGCTTCAGCAAGCAATTCAAGACTCTGAACTGCTTACTAGGTACCTTGATGAAGAAGGTGATGAAGAGTATAAGCTTTTAGTCGATACATTCGAACCACACATCCACCAGCTTCACGAATCTGTAACATTCCACAATCCATTGCAATTATTGGCTTTAGAAAAAGCAATACTCGTGGATGGTTTTGAAGGTCTGTATATTCCTAGATTATTGGGTTATACAGTCTTGAGAGGATATGTTGGAGAAGATGGAAGATTCTCAAAGCCGCAAGATCACTTTAAGGATATCATTCTTTACTCTGTTGGTTCAGCTAACTTTGAGCAAATTCAAAAAAGAATTGGTCAGGCAATCCAAATCGGTTTTGCGTTGAGTAGTGATATCTGGATAGCGAATATTATCAATCAAGTTGAAAACAAAAAAGTCAGATCATATCTCGAAGGGCAGAAGCTCTACAAGTACCAGGATATTAAACAGAGAATGAGTGGACTCTTTAAGTATAAGAAGCAGTTCCAAAGTCTGAGGTTTATGACTGCAACTTTTCCAGAGACTAAGCAAGAATTAATTCTTGACTTTGAAGTGATTAGACACTTCCTGAAGCTGAGAGTCAATCAAGAATTTGACAATACAAGTATACTTCCGACACTCAATAAGTTTATTGCGAATGAAGACCTACATGGGACTAAAGAATTTGTAGAATTAATGATCCGCATTGGTCTTTATTATGAGCTTGATGCAGCAGGACAAAAATCATTTACCCAAGTATTAGATAAACTCAGATCTGAATTTCCAGAGTTTGAGAAAGTCTATATGAATCTCCTCAACGAGCATTGGTTAACTGTCAAGGAGATACCACTTGAGAATGAGAAAAGAATGTGTTCTTTGGTATCAAGAGGAAGTGCAGACAAGATTACGAGTTACTATAACACACTAGACCAAGTATATAAAGTTGGATATGTTCATGATGATGCAATAGAGGCAGTCTCTGCATACTACTACAGTAATGAAGGAAGATCAATAGAAAATAGCAATATCAGAGCTGCTATCTTTTCACAGATCTCAACTGTTGTGAAAAATCTTGATGAAGATACATACACTGATTGGTTTGAATTGCAGAAGATAGTGACTCGTTACATTGAGATATTTACAAATCAGCAATTTAATCAGGACATCAAAATATTGTATCTTGGATATATCAAAAAACTCTTGAAGGTTTATGTAGATAAGAGAGGAAGAGATTATCAAGATATTAAGAAGTTTGTCAA
>Ga0114957_1003217_pt1 | contig 14890 bp, 14 predicted proteins | sample BantaG_FD_87175 | JGI IMG/M metagenome (GOLD analysis project Ga0114957, IMG submission 87175) | Marine algal microbial communities from Bantry Bay, Ireland - BantryBay_4 metaG | ecosystem: Host-associated > Algae > Red algae > Unclassified | place: Bantry Bay, Ireland | collected 2014-11-21 | reverse complement strand
GTGTGGGATACTCGGAACCAACTACCCTGATATGGATATGATCTCGTTTGGTCCTAATATCCGAGGAGCACACAGTCCAGATGAGAAAGTCCAGATCAGTAGCGTACAGAAGTATTGGAAGTATTTGCTGGAGACGTTGAAGAGGATACCAGTGAAAGGTTAGATGAGATCGTCAAATGTCGTGTCATGTAATGTTGAGTAGTATTTGTAGACGAGACATGAGTTTGAACAATGAATCTTGTACTTTGGCGAGACCTCAATGATGAGGATAAAATTATTAACACACTACAAATGTCTAACACTCTACTGATCACCGCTCTATTCGCAATTTGCTCTTTCCAAATAGGAGCCCAAGTAACAGGGAGTTTTGAAATAGAAGCGATATTTGATGAAGTAGATTATGACTTTGATCGGATGTTATACTATTATGTTCCGAGTGATTATGATGAAAGTTTGTCCTATCCGCTTGTCGTTGGATTTAGAGGTGGTCCACACAGTAATGCAGGACAGTTTAGAGACCAGTTGACATTTTTAGCAGATAGCTTAGGCGCAATAGTTTTGTGTCCTGAAAATGAAGATCACTTTTGGAATAATGAGGGTTTGACCAAGCAACTCTTTCAATATTCCGTCGAGTTGACACAAGAGATGTATTCTATTGATCCCAATTTTATTTACTTGACTGGCTTATCTTATGGTGGACGCCATGCTGTGATTGTTTCTATGGATACTGATGATGGTGATATTCCTCAGTTGAGAGGAGTGATTCCATTTGCTGCTGGCTCCGAAGCAGACTTACAACCCAATTATGACAGTGTTGAAGAGTTTGCTCCAGCATGTGTTTGTATTGGGTTGAATGATTCACAGAATTTCATATCAGTGTCTAATAACCTAGTGGATGATATTACATCCAATGGCGGCGATGCCTACTTAAATGAGATTCCTAATGTAGGACATACTGTTGTTTTTGCTGATTACAAAGAAGAAATGATGGAATGCTTTAATTTTATAGAGTCACAGTATTCAGTAACATCAGTCGTTGAAACTATCTTAGAACAGAGTACTAAGATCTATCCAAATCCAACAAGCCAAATTTTGACACTTGATCTTGGAGATACGAGTCCAACTCAAATGTATCTCTCAGAATTAGATGGAACATTGATCAAGCAATTCGCAAAACAAGTAAGAACAATCTCAGTAGCTGAGTTGCCAAGTGGAACCTACTTGCTTACGATAGAGTCAGCTGCAAGAGTTGAGACTCAACAGGTAATTATAAAATAGCTGAAATAATCAAATAGATCAATATGCACTACATCAATCCAACTCAAAAATCAGGGAAACGATTCTATATCGACTACCATCAAAAGGGAGAAGTGGTGATGTTGAATCTCTTAAAGTTTAATGATCTAGCTAATTACTCTGACTTAGATGACATTAAGCCAGCTAGCCAACTCTCAGGTGTTGAAGCATAACAGTTGTATATGGATTATACGATGCCTTTTATAGCAGATGTAGGGAGTCAAGTATTGTTTTACGGCAAGTGTAATCATTTTTTGATAGGGCCTGAAGCAGAGCAATGGGATGCAGTGCTCTTAGTGAAGCATGTATCTGTAGATATCTTTATGGCGTTTGCACAAAATGAAGCGTACTTAGAGATTGTTGGACATCGAACTGCAGCCCTGCAAGATTCAAGGTTACTACCACTGAGTGAGATTGCTTCTCTACTCTGATCAATTTAATTCAATTTTATTTACTGCATTGTAACGCCTATATTCATTGGTGGTTTGACTTCTTTGAGAAGATTAAATAAAATCTTTTTCAAAAGAAATCAAAAAAGACCCAAGGCAGATATGACTTTGGCGTATTAGGGTCAGAGAACATCAAATAACACTAATTAAAAAATGATTTTTAAACGACGACAACGCAATACTGAACAAACCTATAAAGAGGCATATCGGAGCTTCTTTCAGATTTGTATGCGATACTGCAATACTCGTCCATTGGCAGAGGAGGCTTTTAATGATGGGATGCTCAAGTACTTTGAATATGAAAAGAAGATTAAGATCAATCCTGATACCAAGTTTGCTTTGATTAAAAAAATCTTGATTAATACATGCTTAGATAGTGTCAGAAAAAATAAACTTCAGTTTGCAGAATTCAATGCTGAGCCAAAGACAAATGAAAATGGATTAAATGAAATGGTTTATAAAGAAATGAAGGACGAACTATTCCAAGTGATTCAAAACTTAGCACCTCAGACCAAGGTGATCTTTAATCTTTTTGTCTTCGAAGGTTGGTCACATACTGAAATAGCGAAAAAATTTGAGATCTCAGAAAACACTTCTTATTGGCATGTAAGCCAAGGTAAAAAGAAGGCTTTAGAACTATTTCAAAATAAAGTAGAAAGATGAAAAAGCAAGATAAATTTGAAGAGTATTTGAGAAAGGAAATGGGCTCCATGGAGTATGATGGTGAGGATCGTATGTGGGAAGATTTCAAGGGACAGTTGCCGGCAGCTACTCCACTCGAGCAATTCATCTCATGGTCAATACCAGTGGCTATAATAGGTTTGGTTGGTCTTGGTGTATACTGGTATTCTGGAAGTCAAGTAACAGAACCAACATTAACAGGAAAGAATGAAACTTCTCATGTCAGCATGAGTGAGAGATCTGAAAATACTTTAGAAGAAACAACGACTATTCTTACAGAAAATAATAACGAGAATAATAGATCATTGGATCAAAAGGAAAATGAAAAGCAAGAAGATGGAGATATTGTGAGGAATAAAAATGTAGCGAATTCTCAACTTGAAGTTAATGACAATGCGAAGGAAAAATATTCTGGTCAAAGGAAAATCGTAAATGGGAGCTCGCAACTATCAGGTGACAGTCAAAAGAAGAGAGCAAGTGATTTAGGAACTGCGAACTTCGGCCAAGAGAGAAATATAGAAAGAACTGAGACGACACAATCTTTACATCAATCGAGTCTGCCAACACAAAGTGAAATACAAACAACAACCTTACAGTCTAAGAAAAGTCAGTCAGTTCAAAATGCAGGTGACGGTTCTCTCCTCAGAAAATCTGACAGTGAGCTCAATAGTCAAAATGAGTTGAGCTTATTAGCTTTCTTAGAAGCAAAAGAAAGTGTGCTGATTCTTGACAACTCATCTGAATTGATAGGACTCAAGCCAGGTGAGTTGAATAAAAAGAGGCTAAATATTTGGTCAGGATTTCTAGGAGCAGGAACAGGAGTTCAAGAATATCAACTCTATACAGTTGGTGTAAATTACTTGCGACCGATCAGCAAGCGATTTAATCTTAATCTCTCTCTTGGATTACAAAGTGAACTTGGAAACATTGTTTCTCAAGACTCAATAGTTAAGGAAATTGGTGTTGCAATCATAGAGACTAGAACCGACAAGGATTTGAATGATTTATTATCGATCTATCTATCAGCAGTCCCATTATTTCAGGTAGGTCAATTTGGAATCGGTATTGGTCCAAGGCTGAGTTATGGTGTGTATAATCGATACCGAATAGTAAAGACAGAGGCTTCAGCAAATCTTTCCGGGTTGAATAGTTTTGGGTTTCCATTTCCGCAAGAGAGTTTCATCACTCAAGATTGGGAGAGTCTGAATAGACTTCGTGTTGGAGGTGATTTAGTCTTAAGATATCAATCTAGCAGTCGCTTTGGAATGGAGTTGCACTTGAGTAAAAACTTTAACAAATTGATTAACGATAATCTAGCAATAACGAATAGGTCAAACTCTCCGCTTACGATAGGACTCCAATTAAATTATATCCTTTCAAAATAAAACACAATGAAAAATTTACTTATAATATCGACAATACTTTTCTTCATCAGCTTTACTGCATGCACGACTGAGCCATTTGTTGAAGAGACTCCACAATCAGATATTTTTCAAGTTGCTGGATTTGATATCAAGCTTGAGGGAACATTTAACGGTGAGCCATTCATGTTATCTCACTCTTCAGTCCTTGAGAACAATTACCCATTGACTGGCGAAATTCCTAGGTCTCACATTTCTAGCTTTGCGAGAAAAGCTGAACTTCTAGATGTAGTTCCGCAGGATCAAATAATCATTGGGATATCAGCTGCAATGGAAGAGGGTGAGTTGCTCACTACAGCTTTTATAGGTGAGCACGATTGGAGAGATATTGGTGATAGTGACACTGTAGTGGGCAGAGTATTTATAGGTGAGGTCATTATTAGTGGTGAGAGGTATAGAATTGCTTTTGATCCAGAGCTCAATCCTTTTAATTTCTTTGAAATTACAAGTGTAACTCCAATTGAGAATGACGAAAATTTAGACTCAATGTATGATGACAAACTGTTCATGGTTGAAGGGAGTTTTTCCTGTTTGCTTTCAGTAATAGGGGATAGTGATTACAAGGAAGAATTGATTATCGATCACTTCAGTTTAATCTTCCTTAACGAGTAGTTGGAAGTAGGAAGGATAAAGATAGCAATGAGTTAGCTGCAAATAGCTAGCTGCAAGTCGATTAAGGCTCGAGCAATCTACTCTTAAGTAGAATATTTCAGAAAAAAGTATAACAGAAAATCTAGGATTTAGTCAGAGCACTCGCTTTTGACTAGGGCTAGGCTATATAACATATTAACTAATTAAAATTTAAACACGATGACAAACTTAATTAAAATTTCAGCAGTTCTATTCTTGATTTGTTTAGCTTCATGCTCAACTGAACCAATAGTAGAAGAGACATCACAATCCCAAATTATCCAAACGGATGGGTTTGATATTAATGTAACAGGAGAATTAAATGGAGTGCCTTTCAATCTGTCTCACACCTCAATACTAGAAAGAAATTGCCCAACAACTGGCCAAGCACCTAAGTCTCATATTTCAAACTTTTCTAGAAAAGAGGACCTTATGGACCCGGTGGCAAATGATCAATTAATCGTAGCAATTACTGCTGATTTAGAAGATGGAAATTTTCTTAATACTGTAATTGTTGGCGAGTATGATTGGTATGATATTGCTGAAGTGAACTATGAGGCTGGCAAAGCATTTTTAGGAGAGATTGTTATAGATGGAGTAAAGTATAAAACAGCATTTGATCCAGGAGAAAATGCCTTCAATAAATTTGAAGTGACAAGTGTGACTCCAATTGATAATAGTAGTCTTGACCCTAAGTATGAAGATCAACTCTTCATGGTAGAAGGAAGTTTTTCATGCCTAGTTTCAGATTTTACAGAGTTTGATTTTAAGCATGAATTAATTGTAGATCACTTCAGTCTTATATTCATCAAAGATTGAGATTTAGAATAATCAACACAGCAAGGATGTCGTGTAGAGCTAAGTTCTCTACACGATATTTTTTTTAGAAAAAGCAATCTCTATGTTTACATTAACGGAGTCTCTTTATTGATATTCTTGCTCCTATAAATGAGAATGTATAGTTGGCAAATTTGTTTGTTTTGAATTGTCAGTTTAGTAAGCCATATACTCATAGGCTGACTTATATGTTCCGTACTTTTCAAGGTGATTAATAAGTTCAGTATAAAGCCTTGAGCCACCTAATGTCGATGAGTCTCCAACAATAACGAGTTTTTTCCTTGCCCGGGTTAGAGCTACATTGAGTCGTCTATAGTCACTCAGGAATCCAATATTACCTTGTTCATTACTTCTGACAAGACTGATATAGATAATATCTTTTTCTTGACCTTGGAAGCCATCGATACTATCTATCCTAATGTCATGACTCATGAGTTCTTCAGTCTCTGTGATTGTCTCTTGCATGTGTCTTACCTGCTCCTTATATGGTGAGATAATACCAATCGAATGACCAGCTGCTCGTTCTAAGATACTGAGTAAGTGTTCTCTAATGACGAAAAATTCTCCTGGATTTTTGTAACTCCGTTGCTTTGGATTCATCTCTTCTTCGAAGCCTGTCCCTGAGGTGTCGATAAAGACCAATGGTGCACTGTCACTTGGTAGTGTATGTTTCTTAATCTTCTCTTCTGACTTGAGAGCATTATCGTAGAATGCAGCATTTGAGAATCCTAAGATGTCTGCGTTCATCCGATACTGCGTATCTAGTAATGAGACTCCTTGCTTCCGTTTGATGAGGTTTTCGAAGAGTGTTTTTTGTAGGCCAATCTCTGCTGCTTCATTACTTTTAACGGTAGGAGGCAATTGTTGGTGATCACCAGCGAGTATGACTCTTTTTGCCTTAAGCATCGCAACCCAGCATTCTGGTTCGAGAGCCTGGCTTGCCTCGTCTATCACAACAGTCTTGAATCGCATGTCCCTCATCACACCACTCTCTGTGCCTATCAAGGTAGTAGCGATGACCTGTGAATTGTCTAAGATAGATTGGACGAGTTTGTCTTCGAGATCTCTTGCCCACTTACGAAGATCTTTTGCTTCTTTTCTTAAGTCTGTTCGCTGTCGACGTTCTTCTGGTCCAAATGATCGTTTAAATTTTTTCGCTTGTCGTTGAGCTTCTTCTGCTTCGATCTTCACCTTCTTGATATGGATCCAGTCTTTGTGGTTACGAGCTTTTTCGTTGAGGCTGAGGTGGACAAGTTTGTCTGAGATTCGAGCAATATTACCAACTCGAGTTACTATCAGACCAGCCTCATTTGATCGTTCGGCCAAAAGGTCTACTGCATTGTTACTTGCAGCACAGACAAGTACTTGTGATTCCTTAGCTGAGATGTGTCTGATGAGTTCGATGAGTGTAGTTGTCTTCCCCGTGCCAGGAGGGCCATGGATGACATGGTAGGGATAAGAATCAAGAGCAGATTTCACTGCTAGTTGCTGAGACTCATTGAGATGTGGTGCAGGAATGATTGCTGTCTCCTTGGGATCTTTTTGCTGACTGTATCCTTCTTGAAAGCAACCTCTGATGTAGTCCTGTGCAGGAGGAGTATCCATCTGTTTTATGAGAGATTGGACTGTTGTATCCATAATCCGATATGTCCTCGCATCGAATGAAAGTCTCAGTGCATAAGTATGACTTCCGGAGAAGAAGTGCTTCTCAGCTTGATGATCGTGGACAAGTACTTTGAAGATGTGTCGCCTCACTGATGAGAGTACACCTGCCAGATTGAGATCTGATTGTTGTTGGATAATCTGTATTGCCGCGCCTACTTTGAGCCGATGTCTCATCTCCAAGTTCCCTGTTCGTTCGAATGTCAGTTCGACCATATCACCAACAGTGAAGTGCTGGCTATTGAATCGAGTAGGGTGGACAGCAAGTCCAGATTCTACTTGGTGCTTAAGAGTATCTTTCTCAGCTAACTTTTCAAAGTAAGCTTGCTCTTGGCTCCGCTCCGCTTCTATTCCTTTGAGGAGCTGAGAGAAGTGTCGTTTGACTTCTGATCTGTCTAGAGGGTAATGCATGACTGCAAAGATACCCGATTGAATCGGGATTCTTTAATTGCCTTTCTCTCATTCTTTAGATTTACATAAATGTAAAGAGGATAGTGGGTTTAACTGATTAGAGGATAATTGAGAGTTATGTTACATCGTTTTTAAAGCCAATGAAATATTATATCTCCTTAATACTTGTAGTACTACTTGTTGGTTGTAAGTCAATTCAGATCTTTAATTCTAAGTCTGATAGCCAGAGTCACTTTTATCCTTATTGTGTAAATAACAAATGGGGGTTCAATTCTCAAAGTGGTGATGTATTAATAAAGGCACAATTCGAAGAAGCTTATTTACCAAACTATGGGTTAGCTAAAATCAAAAAAAATGGGAAGTATGGATTTGTCAACAAAAAAGGTAAATACGTAGTTAAGCCAAAGTTTGATAATGTTACAAATTTCAAACAACACGGCCGTCAGGTTTATCATCAATTAATTTTAACCAAAGCAGTCAAAAACGGGAAAGTCTATTTTATAAATCAATATGGTGAAACAATTAAAGTTGACGAAGAAGAGATTTTGTTTAGTCACATCGATAGTATAGATATTGAGCCTACTGTTTTGCCTAATATAATCCGCATCAATGATAAATATGAGCTTGCATTTAGGTATTTAATTGAATCAGATGAGAGTGGGGATAGCTTTCAATTCGATACAACAAGCTTAAATCTTGATACTGCCTACACCATCAGCAATTCAATCTTAATTTGCAAAAAGGATAAATATGGAATTGCATTTTTAAGCCAATTGGTAGGCATTCCCGCTAATAGTTCGCCCTATGTTAAGACTAAGTACAACAAAGGAGAGCATCAAATTGCTATTGACTTCATTTATGATGAGATAGAGTTTGTATCTAATTATGATGGGCAGAAATCTTTCTTATACTTAATAGCAAAAAAAAATAACTATTGGGGAGTAATTGGATTTGGTGGAACTGAGATGTCACCATTTACTTATCTTTCAATTAATACTATTGAAAATAATGGAATAGCAATTGTTGAATATGAAGATGGAAAATTTGGTGCTCTAAAAATCAATACTAATTATACTCATAATAGGAAGTTGACATATTCAATTGAAGAGTTTTTCATTAGATGATATCACAACTAATAGGATGTTAATGGTCTGATTTAGGTGCTCGTCATCTTAACAAAAGTCTTACCTTAGAGTGAGTTATGAAGCACCCTTTCATTCTTGTCTTGGTTTTATTATTAACGACACTGCGCTTAACAGCTAGTCTTGATACTTGCTATCAGGTTGTGGAAGTGATAGAAGGTGGTGTTTTTGAGATTGCAATGACATTGTCTGTAAATATTAACGAGAGTACTTTTTCTTCAAGTGAAAGTACTTACCCGATTAGCAATTATGTATCATTTCAATCTGGCAACAAACAATCTCTGATTAATAACTTTGACTGTCTTTACGACTTCGACCGTTTTGAAGATATAGGAATATTTGCTGCGAGTATCTTAGAGGTTGAAGAATTGGGCAGAGTGCTTATTGTGACTCACCATCAGTCAGAAGTAGCTTATCTCATTATAGAGCAAGGTGTCTACCTAATCATCCCTTGTCCAGAGTCAAATGATTGTATCAGCCAACGCTACAAGCAAGCTGAGCTTGCCGATGTCAATTTTTCAGTGACTGCGATTCCACAAGGATCTGAATTTACAATTTCTCCTGCAGTATTTGACTTGATCACCGAAGAAGTCATCGTCCATGAAGCCTTTAATATATTGACAGTTATCGAACATGAGTTTGAATTAGTCACCGAGCAGAGAGCTAAAACATTTACAAATATTTGTCCTGATTATGATGCTATTTACACAGAGGTGAATGAGCAAGTACTAGTTAAGGAATCCTACTCAGTGCTCACAGTCAAGCCCGCTGAATTTGAGTTAGCGATGGAGGAGGTGTTAGCGTCGGAGGCATATAGGAATGTTGAGTTGGTTTCTCTAAATGAATCAAGTCAATCATATCCAATAGAGACTAGTCCTGAATACTTACACTTTAGCTGGCTAGTTGATTCAATTTGTTTTTCACATTATCCATATGATTGTGTGGAGGTCATTGCTGAGGAGGTACCAAGTCAGATATTTAATGTCAGTAAACCATCAACATGGGATTGTAATTTGGTAAATGATTGGTCAGATGATGTCTTATTGATTACAAATGTAGATGCGACTTATCGGACACGATCATATTTTAAGTTAAAAATACCAGCTCTAGCGGAAAGTGTGGAGGTTCCAGCAGTATACAAAACAAGAACTTATACAGCCATCGAGAATCTAAGTGAACTTCCCGATTCTTGTATACAAATCGCTTATGAGATTGACACGTTTCATAGAGTATTTAGTCCTGCGACAACTACATCACAATCGATACCACCAGCGTATAAAACTCGTCAATACCGCAAACTTGTAAAGGATGGAGAATATTCATTTGATCTTCCTCAGTCATTTTGTTCACTGAGTTTTACTGGGCAACTAGTGGTCAATCCTGAAGAAATAATTTATGATGATTATCTCTGTGAGTTAGCAGATATCCAAAGACAGGAAGCGATTAAACTGTCTCTCTTTGAAGCAGGTGATTTAGATGACCTCTTTACTCCATATTCAAGTGGAATCTTTTGGGAGAGCCTATTTGATTTTCAATCTGGTAGTGACGATTGGGATATCGGACCACTTAATGAAGCACAAGCACAATTTCTAGATAGACCATGATGATGAAACTCTTCCATAGAATCGGATGTATTGGAATCCTTGTTTGTACAATGTTACAATCAGGGATTGGGCAAGAAACATTGCTTAATTCAATGGTCTATGGTTCTGATAAAGACTCAATTCTGTTAGTAGATTATGTCAATGGTGAATATAATCACCTCATTTTATTCCAAACTGAAGACTGTGTAGATTGCTCAGCCTACTACAGTCAATATCGTCAAGTTTCCGATCAATGGAGTGAACAGTTCAACCTTGTTATTACCATAATTGCTCCTAGAATCTCTAACCAAGCATCCATAGAGTCTCAGGTAGAAAGTTATGAATTGGAGTCTGGTCTCAATGTTTTGGTGAGTGATGCCAGTCAGGCATCTTCTCAAAAGGCACTAATAGTTACATCTAAGATGAGGGATGTTGTTTCATTTCAAAGTTATTTGGAAGTAGACGATATAGAAAAGGAACTGCAATCTCTATTAGAACCAACCCCAAATCAGTTTATACTTGATAAGCATGTATTACAATGTCTAGAAGACTTAGAGGTGTGTAGTGATAAGACTAAATTACTTTACACAAGTGGAGAGGTAAAAGTTAATGATAGAATATATACAGAGGTATTGGTTTCTAATCAGAAATACGCCTTGCGAGAGAGCCATGATGGTAGACAGGTTTATCTCTATCACTCTGATGATCTTCAAGAATATTTGCTATTAGATTACAGCGGTCGTCAGTGTGATACGATTACGCTTTATAGTGTAATGACTGAGACTATGCAATCACATCGAGTGAGTGAATATACTTGCGTAAATGGGATAGAGTCTTGGGTGTTAGAACTTCCATTTGACTGCGATCAAGAGCTTAGGACACTTACTCTTACCTATGGCCAAGGAACCAATGCAGGATTGATCCCTCTCTATGATGAAGCAGCTGTCTATACAGCACTACTCTGTCAATATGAGGACACTGTTCTTACTATGGGTGATACCGAAGATTGCCCAATAGACAAGGCTAGCCAACTTTCCCAGTTGTTGATCTATCCTAATCCTACCCAAGGTAACCTCATTATTGATTCAGGTATTCAACCAATTCAATTGAAGGGAATCTATTCAATTGACGGGAAGTTAATTTTTACTTTATCGGGCTCTTCAGATGAGATAGATCTGACAGATCTACCTCAAGGAATCTATTTGTTAGCTATAGAACAAAACTTAAGAACAATCTATCACAAGATTGTGAAGTACTAAGCGTTTAGAGTTGGTAGACATTTATACTCCCTCTCGAATTGGTAGGTGAAATTTTTAGTACTTTTACATCAGTAAAATAGATAATATGTTGACCCAATCAATTAAACTTTCTGCTCTTGCAATTTTTCTTAGTCTCTCGACACTACTCAGTGCCCAAGTGGGAATTGGATTTGTTACAGGCATAGACCTATATCAACGCTATACTAATCCGGTAGATAATATCGCTGCAGAGTCTGCGGGTAATGCCTTGCTCAATCTTGTACTTGGTCCCAAGGTATGGGTTGGTGGTAAGGGATTTTCCTTTTCTGCAGAAATGCCTGCTTCGATCGGCCTTACAGGATTTAACGTCAAAGATTACAAGGGAATGGGTCTCGCATCCCTACCTTTTATAGGAATGATTAACCTTAAAGGGAATAGTGGTTTGACCAAAGATGGTGGATTAGGATTTAGTTTTGGCGGTGGAGTGATGAATTATCGTACAGAATTTTATGGACTCACTCAAGAGTTCGAAGACTTGGGAGTTACAAGAGATTGGGAGCAAGTGATCGTGGTCCAAGCAGAATTAGGATTTGGGATTACTGGCTTCACAGGTAAGCTCTATGGTAGATATGGATTCTCTAATGATGCTGAAAAATTAAGAACGTTTAGTATCGGGATATTGACAGATTTTAATCTCATTATGATGCGTCAGATTGACGATCCAGCAAGTGCTCTCTAGCAACATGGTATCTCTACAATCACTCAATACATTTGGTGTCAAAGCGAGCTGTGATGAACTCATCACAGTCACATCAGTTGCTCAGCTACAAGAACTCTGTCTTGCTTCTCAAGAATCGACAATCATATTAGGAGGAGGGAGTAATACACTCTTTGTCAACTCTCCATCTACAGTCTGGTATATTGATATAAAAGGTAAAGAAGTCATCAAAGAAAGAGAAGATGCTATCCTCCTAAGAATTGGTGCAGGAGAAGATTGGCATGAATTAGTGACATACTGTATAGAACAAAATTGGGGAGGCATTGAGAATCTAGCACTCATTCCTGGTAAATGTGGAGCAGGACCAATTCAAAACATTGGAGCCTATGGTGTAGAGATCCAACATGTACTCCAAAGCGTTTCAGTTGTAGAACGATCAACAGGTAATAGATTAGAATTCCACGTGACTGAACTTGGTCTTGGATATAGGCACAGCTTCTTTAAAGGTGAGTGGAAGGATAAGTATATCATAGACAGTATAGTAATGAGGCTAACCAAAGATGGTCACCATGAGATCAAATCACACTATGGAGCCATCCAAAATACTCTCACAGAGATGGATGTTAAGTCACCTACTATTCATGACATTTACACGGCAGTGGTAAAGATCAGATCATCAAAGTTGCCCGATCCTAAAGAAATAGGGAACGGTGGGAGTTTCTTTAAAAACCCAATTATTCCCATTGGGCAATATCAAGAACTCTTAGTCAAGTATCCAGAGATGCCGTCTTATCCAATTGATGATGTGACCGTAAAGGTGCCAGCAGGTTGGCTCATAGACCGTGCTGGGTGGAAAGGGAAGCAAGTTGGCAATGTAGGATCTTATGCCAAGCAAGCTCTTGTGATAGTGAACCATGGCGGTGCTGATGGAACAGAAGTCCTCAACTATTCCAAACAGATACAAGAATCAATCATGGATCTCTATGGAATAAATCTTCAAAGAGAGATCAATGTCGTCTGAGTAGAGTTCTCCTTAGCTCCGATTCTCTTCTTCATCCAATTATCTGACTGATTCATAGAATTAAGTCGCGTTTGTTCAATAGATGTCTCATTTTTGTTTTGTAAACAATGTGACTATGAATAAATCAGTACTCTTATTTGTCCTCTCCTTGGTTGTATTACTAAGTGCTAGAGAATTAATCTCTCAGTCTACTTGGACTCTCGAATCTTGTGTGCAGAGAGCAATGGAGCAAAGCCTAAGTGTACAATCATCAACTCTTGGTGAGCAAAATGGTGAGTTGACTTTGGAGCAGGCTAGACTAGCTCAGTATCCGTCATTGAATGGAAATGTAAATGTATCAGCCAACTTTGGCCGTACCATTGATCCGACAACAAATGATTTTATCAATAAGGGGTTCTACTCAAATAATATCGGCCTATCATCTGGAGTCATTCTCTATAATGCAGGTCGACTCCAGAAAAATATCCAACAAGCAGAGAAGAGCCTCCTCGCTGCAGAAGCAAGTACTGAGAGTGTTAAATATGACATCGCTCTTAGAGTTGCTAATCAATATCTTGCTGTTTTGTTTGCTCAAGAAAATCTCAAGATGGCTAACGAGCAACTTGGACTTATCGAATCTCAAAAGACAAATCTTGATCGGTTAATCTCAGCCGGAGTACGAGCTAAGAATGACATCTTTGAGCTTGATGCTCAGATGGCTCAACGACAGCAATCAGTTTTAGAGAACACAAATAGTTTGCAAATAGCGAAATTGAGTTTAGCACAAGTCTTAAGACTCCAAGAGTTGACAATAGAAGTAGTACCAGCAGAAGATTTAGGTCCAACCCTTGATCCTGATCTGATTACTTTGGAGGCTTTAATCGATGGTACCTTTGCTAACCACCCAGGACTCAAGTCCGCCAGATTAAATACGGAAGTGGCGAAGATCGGAGAAGATATCGCTCGTACTGCTTTCTATCCTACAGTTACTCTTGGAGGTAATCTTGGTACTGCATACTCCAATAGTGCAAAGACAGTAAGTGGTTTTGAAACTCAATTTATAGATCAAAGTATAGTGATTAACAATACACCTACAACAATCCAATTTGTACAAGATGTACCAGTATTAGAGGACTCACCTTACTTCAACCAACTCAATGACAACCTCTCTATTGGTGTCGGTCTTGGTGTGAGTGTACCCATTTGGAATAATGGCAGTGCACGGATAGGGATTGAACGAGCTAAGCTCAATACATTGAATCAAGAACTCAATTATCAGCAGACAATTGAGGCAGTAACTCTTGACTTGCAAAATGTACTCTTCGATGCACGAAATGCAAAGCAAAGTTATCAATCAAGTCAAACTGCACTCAATGCTCAGCAAGCAGCATTTGACAATTCAGACAAACGATATCAAGCCGGAGCATTGGGCAATCTTGAATGGATCACTGCTCAGAACCTTCTACAGCAAGCAGAAGTCAATACAATCATAACGAAGTATAATTATTATTTCTCAGTAACTATTCTTGAGTACTACCTCAACGGAATCAACTAGAATATCAGCAAAGCAAAACATTATGGCAGCAAAGAAATCAAAGAAGTGGTTGTGGATTGTATTGGGAATCATCGTGATCGGGTGTATCGGGATGTACATCTCTAATATGAACAAGGAAGAGGAAGGCATCAAAGTCGAGATCGATGAATTGACTAAGCGTGATATTCTAGAAACTGTGACAGCAAGTGGCAAGATATTCCCTGAAAAAGAGGTCAAAATTAGTTCAGATGTTTCGGGAGAAATTGTTGAACTCCATGTCACCGAAGG
>Ga0114957_1003216_pt1 | contig 14890 bp, 11 predicted proteins | sample BantaG_FD_87175 | JGI IMG/M metagenome (GOLD analysis project Ga0114957, IMG submission 87175) | Marine algal microbial communities from Bantry Bay, Ireland - BantryBay_4 metaG | ecosystem: Host-associated > Algae > Red algae > Unclassified | place: Bantry Bay, Ireland | collected 2014-11-21 | reverse complement strand
TTCCCGTCTGAACTTCGTTAAAAATGCTCGACGTAACTAAGGCTATGTCTGTGCTTTTTGCCTCGCTCAGACAAAAATAATACTCAAATCTTACCGACACTATTAACTTGAATGACTACTTAGGAATAGAAATATAACAAACCATGACAAAAACTTTCCAACCCATAATTAAAATAATTGCTGATGATTTTGAGATTCCTCAATTGGGTAAAAAACGGCGAATCACCGCTCTACTGCCTTATGATTATGAGGAAACAAAGAAAAGCTACCCCGTTTTATATTTACAAGATGGGCAAAACCTCTTTGACAAAAATGCTCCTTTTGGAAATTGGGCGATTGATAAAAGCCTCGGTGAATTTGCTAAAATCAATAACAAAATCATCGTCATAGCTATCGACCACGGAGATGGGGAACGAATTAAAGAATATACGCCTTTTTATAAATCTAAATTTGGAAGACCACAAGGGAAGGAATATATGCGATTTGTTACAGAGACTTTAAAACCTTATGTGGACAAAACTTTTCGTACCCTACCCGACCGAAATAATACTGGACTTGGTGGCAGTAGTTTGGGAGGGTTGATTAGTATTTATGGAGGAATTGTCTACCCGCATGTTTTTAGTAAACTGATGATTTTTTCTCCTTCTCTTTGGATTGAGCCTCGATTGCATATTGATGTGATTAAATATTTTGAACCACAAGATGCTAAGATGTATCTTTATGCAGGTGAAAATGAAAGTAAAAATTTAGTGGCTAATGTTGAAAAATTTAAAGAGTCGGTAGAACAAGTCAGTCAAGACAAAGCTGATTTTCAAATAAAATTAGAGTTGAATCCGAACGGAACACATAATGAACATTATTGGCAACTGGAATTTCCAAAAGCATTAAAATGGTTATATTTTTAACCTAAAAAAAACGCCACATCTGATTATAGGTGTGGCATTTTTTTATAATTTATATTTCCTTTTTTCTAAGAGTATTCAAAATTGTAACAAAAGTTGGGCAACATTCTAAGTCTGACCTTTGATAATAGCGAAGCGTAATTGTCTGACTTTATAACTATTCATTGGCTTAAGCCAATTTATTTTTTTACGCAGAGACGGGGAGACGCAGAGTTTTTTAAATTTTTCGAAGAAAAATTCTCTGCGTCTCCCCGACTCTGCGTAAAAAATAAATAAAATTCAGCTTTGCTGAATAGTTACCTGACTTCTAGAGTCTTCAAGTAAATCTAAATAGTCGCATGAAATTCCTCATTAATTCTCTCCGCATATTTATCCAACAATTCCAAAACTCGTTTTCTAGTTTTCGCTTGTACAATCATTCCAATATGATAATCTTTCTTCAATCGCCATACAATTTCTGAATCTGTAAAACTAGAATAATCAGGGTGTTGATATTTGGAAAGTGAAACCACAATTCCTGTATAGTCTTTTTTTACTTTTGGTAATTTGTAAGGTTCATTTTTCAACTCTGCTGATTCCAATTTTGCCCACTCTCCCCATAAATTTATTCCTGACGAAAACTCCACCATTTCTGCTAAGTGCGCTCCTCCTACTCTCGATGCCGTTTCTAAAAAATAAAATTCTCCATCTTCATCTGCTTGTATAAATTCCGTATGCGATGCCCCTAATTTTAATCCAAAAGCTTTCAACACCTCCTTGTTCATTTTTTGTAGCGCTTTGTCTTCCTTCGAATTCAACTGTAAAATATGTGAGCGAAATATTCCACCTCCATGAGCTACCTCAAATGGTGTACTCAAATATTTGGACGACCGAGCAAAAATAGTTTTGGCATCATTAATCAAAGCATCCACATGATAAACTGCTCCCGCCTTAAATTGCTCTACCAAATAATTATCTCTCCTATCTCCTAACCGATGAATAGCTTCCCACAACTCCTGTCCATTTTTCACTTTTTGAATACCATCTGCAGATGCTTCACCACGAGGTTTTAACACCCAAGGCGCAGGTACCTCTGCAATAAATTGATTCACTTCATCATCATTAAATAGGGCAGAAAATGGAGGAACTTTAAGACCTGTATTTTTTGCTTTGACACGCATGGCTAATTTATCCCGAAAGTATCGAGAAGTAGTGTCGCCCATTCCCGGTATTCGAAAATGCTCTCGAAGTGCAGCTGCTTTTTCTACATCAAAATCATCTAGAGCGATGACACAATCTACCTTATTATTTCGCATAAAATAAGCCAATCCTTTTTTTAAATTAGACATATTCCAAACTAGATTATTTTCTTCTTCTACGAAAAAAATATCATCTAAATATTCTCTTTGCCAAGGCTCATGTTCCAACTTTTTTGGCGTGACAAGATAGACCTTGTTGCCAGCTTCTTTGCAAGCTTTATAAAAACCATGTCCTTTAAATTCACAGGAAATACATAGGAATGTTTTACTCATTTTTTATTTTTTTGGTAATTAGTTCTGCAAACTGCCTACTAACTATTCAGGCTATTCTTCAAAAAAAGCGACACTTGCGCCTACCCAATCTTTATCTTTATTATATTTCACACCGACCATAAGACCTTTACTTAATCGAGCAAGGTTATTTATGATACGGGGATGAGCTGCATCTTTTTCCCAAATCATCAACATTCTGATTTCGCATTTTGCAGGGTCATTTGGCGTTTCGACGACTGGGGCATAGGCTACTTTTTTTTGTAAAATATAATTCTCTGGGTCACTAATTGCTTCTAGATCGTATTTGTTTAAATTGATAATTACACCTGTTCCAGCAAAAGAATACAATGGTTTTAAAACATACTCCTCCAAGTTAAGCTCTTTATGATTTACATCTTTTAAGAAATGTGTTTCTGGAACATATTTACTCTCCAATAAAGGCAAAGTATATTTACTAATTCTAAAAAACCAATTCGGATGTCCAATCCATTCTACATCAGCTTCTTCGGTAAAAATAAACTCTCTTTGCAATTCCGAATAGTTAACCAATTCATCAAAAATGACTCGATTAAAAATTTTCTCTACTTTAATTTTTTCACCTTTATCATTAAAGTAAAAAACTTTTTTTCCTTCCTTCTTTAATTCACTCACACATTTGACCGCAATGCCCAATTGTTTTGCTGCTTCCCAAAAATCAATTTGAGTGACCTGTTGATGAGGTTCTACTTCAAGTAAAACGACTTGCTCTGGGGAACAATCACCAACAATGTTTTTCCGAAGTAACTCCAAGTATGTTTCAGAATCTAAACCGTCAAAAAGATGTGAATAATTTTCTGGAATTTCAAAATTCTTTTTATAGCTATTGGCTAATAAATTTTGGAAGAAGTAAAGCGATGGAAATCCTTGAATTTCAATGAGTTGTGGAGATAAGTTTCCATCTTCATCTACACAAATTCCGAAATCCATTTGTAAAAACAAAGTATGGTCATCTTCATTTGGAACATTATTTTTAGGGAGTAGAGATGCTGCTGTTTGACTTTTAAAATCTGCTCGACCAAGAGTTAAACTAATCTCATTACACGCTTCAAATAATTGTTCTTTTAAATTTTTATCAATAAAAATTGGAGTTTCCGCAATCCTAAAATCGGGAACATGATTATGAGCCTCATAAATATCATCAAGAAATGATTGATATTTTTCAGGCGTAAATTGATTGTTATAGGTAGTTCGAATGGAGGATTTCATGTTTATAGATTGGTGCAGATTTCGTGCAGTTATCGGATACCTTTAAGGTATCCAATAACTAATAAAACCTAATTATTTTGCAAAAACGCCTTCTAGCAATCCAATGGCATTGTCAATAAATTGCGGAAGTAATTCACGATGTGTTTTCTGGATTCGTTCAGGATTTTTTAAGTCATTCTTCATTTGTTCAAACTTTTCCAAACCATGCTCCTCAATAATTTTTTGCTTATTTTCTTCTTTGGAAAAATGATCCAACATTCCTACAGCATCTGCTTCTGGATGAAATTGTACGCCAAAAAATTCTTCAGAAAAACGAACCCCCATGATGGCTCTTTCAAAACCTACATGAGGTCTAATCTTTTCAAGTGCAATAATTTCTGCACCTAATTCATCTAATTTTTCTTGATTCGGATTTACCACTTGGTAGTCTCGGAAATCAGCTGCGTAAAATGGATCTGAAAGATTTTTGAAAAGTGGTTCCAATTGTCCTTCAGCGGTTTTATGTACTGGAAAAATTCCAAACGATTTAGTATGTCGTTTAGTAATTTCTCCTATTTGAAACAAATGGCAAGCCATTTGAAAAGAGTGACATATAAAAAAAACGTATTTCTTCTTCTTGTTGAAATCATGCTCCGCCTCTTTATTCCATAACCATAGACTGTATATCAATTTGTAAAATCGCTTATCCCAAGCACCGTCACCTTCTAAAGGATGACCTGGCCCACCTGAACTAATATAAATATCGAAACCAGCATCAGGTAATTCATTTTTTCCTCTCAAATCAAATACGCCCACCTCTGCAACTTCTTGATAGTTGGTCAAAATATCTTTGATACAACGCATCCCCTGATTTGGTACTCCATTATATAAATCCAATACCGCTATGCTTACTTTTTTTTCCATGTCTAACTTTTTAATGAGCTAAATAAGGTTTACTAAACTTTAAAAGTTTAGTAAACCTATCTTAAACCTATGTTACCTGTATTTAAACTTTCGTAGTTTTCTTACGAGTTGTTTTTGCTTTTACTTTTTTAGTATTTGTAATTGCATTGTTAACAAATGAACCCCAAGTTAAATTGAGTTGTCCATCCTTTTGACTTTTTGCTCTTTCGATAGCATAATTTGCCATTGTTTCTACCACCCATTCGAAGTTTTCTTCTCCAACAGAATTGGCATCTGCATCAGGAGCAGGATTGCAAAAATCTATTGCATACGGTATACCATCACGAACTGCGAACTCACAAGTGTTAAAATCATATCCCAATGCTTGGTTGATTTTCAGGGTGTATTCTTCTACCGTTTTCAATAATTTTTTGCTTACATCGAAGTGAGCATCGTATCTTAAGTGAGGAGCATTCCTTGGTTCGTAATGCATGATTTTCACATGTTGTCCTCCAATACAGTAGCAACGGAAATAAGAATCAAATTCTATACCTTCTTGCAACATCATTACCAATTGGTCAGTCTCGTGATAAGCTTTGAATACCTCATTTTGGTTCTCTACTTTGTACACACTTTTCCAACCTCCACCTGCGTAGGGTTTCATGTAGGCAGGAAAACCGCCGATATAGTCAAACAATTTTTCCCAGTCAATTGGGTATTTTAAGTTGGTAAATGATTGCGCAGTTGTATCAGTTGGATGATTTACAGACGGCAACAATGCTGTTTTTGGAACAGGAACACCAATTTGTTCTGCCAAAACATTATTGAAAAATTTCTCATCAGCACTCCACCAAAATGGATTATTCATAACTGCTGTTCCAGTTGCTGCAGCATTTTTTAAGTAAGCTCTGTAGAAAGGAACGTCTTGAGAAATTCTGTCCAAAATCACGCTATATCCAGCAGTTTTATTTTGCATTACTTCTTCTACCAAAACTGATTCCGCTTGAATTCCTTTGATTTTTTTTGAATTGATACGCTCCACTAATGCGTGTGGGAAAGTTCTTTCCTGACCAAATAATACGCCTATTTTTTTCATTTTGTTTTAATTTTAATTGATTCAGGAATCGGATACCTTGAAAGTATCCGATTCCTAAGTATGTTTTGTTTTTATTAATTCATTTGTGATAAATATTCTGGAAACATATCTCTCCAAAGTACCCAATCATGTTCTATTTGACCTCTCATGTCTAACCAATGGTGAATACCTTTAGCATGGAGAATTTGGGAAAATTGAACATTGTCTTCTTTCAGAATATCCCACTCAGATGTTCCTAATACAATTTTCATTTTCCAAATATCTGGGTGGTTTAAATCAGGAACATAATCTATAGGATTATTGAAATATACATTTTCATCATAGTAACCATCTAAGAAAGAGTTGATTTTAAATGCACCACTCATACTCATCAGATGACTCACTAATTCAGGATGTCGAAAAGCGAAATTAGCAGCATGAAAACCTCCAAAACTAGGTCCTGCGACTGCCACTTTTCCAGAAGGTGTATTCCATCGAATTTTTTCTACGATTTCATGTTGAATCATTTTGTCATAGCACACATGATTATGTACTCGAATGGAAGGGTGAACTTCTTTATTGTACCAACTTAGTTCGTTGATACTATCAGGACAAAATATTTGAACTGAACCATTTTCAATAAATGGTTTAGCGGCTTCCATCATTAAAAAATCCTTGTTTTCATAATATCTTCCCATGGTAGTAGGAAAAAGAATAATAGGTTGTCCACTATGACCAAAAACAAGCATTTTCATCTCTCTATCAAGATGTGGGGAATGCCATTGTTGAAATTCTTCTTTCATTGATTTAAGTTTTATTTCAAAATTTAAACAAAGATATGCCATATCTCTCCAAATAAAAAATTGCGAAATGTATTTTTTTGCACCTTTTGACATATTTAATTTTACACCCACTAAATATACTATTGAGTAAAATTGTTACTAAAATATAGAATTTGGGTAATTGACATCTGGTAAAATCTACACTATCAAAAAGTCAATAAAAGGAAATTTTATTTTTTTAATAAAAACAAATTAAATATTGCCAAAAACGTAAATTCGCTATTTTTAAAAAATTAAATTTCGAAAAAATCAAAAAAAAAGAATTTTAATAAAAAAAAACACTTAAAATTCTATTTCATTTCGTTTCTTTGCGGTCAAATTAAAAACCTACAAGATTTTATGAAAATACTACATATAAGTTTAGAGTGTTATCCTGCTGCAAAAGCTGGCGGTATGGGCGATGTTGTGGGCGCACTTCCCATTTATTTGAATAAAGCTGGCGAAGAAGCGACCGTCATTATTCCCAAACATCGAACGAAATGGTTGGAAGCGCAATCTTACGAAACCATTATTCAAGGCGATATGCGATTGCATCATGGGAGTGTTAATTACGCTATTCAAAAAGTAAAAAATGATACGCTTGGATTTGATTTATATGTAGCTGATATTCCTGGCAAATTTGATAGACCTGGAGTGTATACTGATGAGCATGGAAGAGGATATGGTGATGAAATTGAGCGACACGTTTGTTTTCAACAAGCGGTTTTGCAATGGGTTATTTCAATGGAAAAACGACCCGATGTTTTGCATTGTCATGACCACCATACTGGATTAATTCCATTTATGATAAACTACTGTCCTGAGTATAAATCTTTATCTTCTATTCCTACTGTGTTTACCATTCATAATGGTGCTTATCATGGCATTTTTCCAAAAGATAGCATTCACTTGTTGCCATACTTTGATGCAGGTGGTTTAAATATTTTGGAATGGGATAATTTGATAAATCCATTGGCAACAGCTATTAAATGCTGTTGGAGATTCACTACCGTTTCGAATGCCTACTTGGAGGAACTTAAAGGAAATTCAAATGGATTGGAAAGTCTTATCAATAGTGAAATTCGAAAAGCGCATGGCATTCTTAATGGTATTGATAATGCTACTTGGAATCCAAAAACAGATGCTTACATTTCCACTCCATTAAAAAAGAGTGTCAAAACTTTTAAGGAAAAAAACAAAAAAACTATTCTCGAACGATTTAATATTTCTCCTGATATTCCTATTATTACTTTTATCGGAAGATTAGTAAAAGAAAAAGGGGCAGACATTATTCCATCACTTGTCAGGAGAATGTTGGGCGAAGGAAAGCAAGTAGGATTTGTAGTATTAGGAACAGGGATGCAAGAATTGCATCATGCTTTTGCACAGTTGGCTCACGAATATCCAACCCGTTTTGATGTCTCTTTGGAATACAATGAACAATTGGCGCATCAATTATATGCTGGGTCAGATTTTTTGTTGATGCCTTCTCGAATTGAACCTTGTGGATTAAATCAAATGTATGCTTGTCGCTACGGGACTATTCCGATAGTTCGAAGTGTAGGCGGATTGAGAGATTCGATTCCTGATATGGGTGAATCAGATGGTAGTGGTTTGGGGATTCGTTTTGATCAGTTTAATTTGGAAGATGCTGCCTATACAACTTGGCGAGCAATTGAAATTTATAACAATACATCTTCATTTAATGAATTGAGAGAAAAAATTATGAAGGTTGATTTTTCTTGGGAAAAATCGGCTAAGGATTATGTGGAAATTTATAAAGCATTAAACTAAGAAATAACATTTAAAAAACAGACATAAAAACCTAACATTAATATGATTAAAATGATTGCCATGATTTTGGGAGGAGGAGCAGGTTCTAGACTTTTCCCTTTGACCGAACAACGTTCGAAGCCCGCCGTTCCGATTGGTGGAAAATATAGATTGATTGATATTCCTATTTCCAATTGTTTGAATTCGGGATTGAAACGTATGTTTGTTTTGACACAATTCAATTCCGCTTCGCTCAATCAACACATCAAAAACACTTACAATTTTGATAGTTTTGGTCATGGCTTTGTGGATATTTTAGCTGCAGAGCAAACGGTCGAAAGTGAAAATTGGTTTCAAGGAACTGCCGATGCCGTGAAGCAATGTATGCACCATTTGACTTACCATGAATACGATTATATTTTAATTCTTTCAGGAGACCAATTGTATCAATTAGATTTTGAACAATTGGCCAATTATCATATCAAACAAGGTGCTGACCTTACCGTAGCAACCATTCCTGTAAATGCAAGAGATGCCGAAGGATTTGGAATTATGAAAGTAAACTCTGACGGTTTGATTGACAGTTTTATTGAAAAACCATCTGCGGAAAAAGTGCCTAATTGGAAATCAGATGTAGGTGATAATTATCGAGCACAAGGAAAAGAATATTTAGCTTCGATGGGTATTTATATGTTTAACAAAGCTAGTCTCAAAAAATTATTTGCTGATAATGACACCGCTACTGATTTTGGAAAAGAGATTATTCCTAAATCAATTGAGAGTGGATATAAAGTAGCAAGTTATGCTTATGGTGGCTATTGGGAAGACATTGGAACGATACGTTCCTTTTTCCAAGCGAATCTAGAATTGACAGATAATCTGCCCAACTTCAATTTATTTGACAATGAGAATATGGTGTACACTCGACCTCGGATGTTGCCTCCTTCTAAGTTTTTTGGTACTCAATTTAGACAAGCAGTTATTGCGGAAGGCTGTATCATTCATGCTAAAAAAATCGAGCGTTCTATCATTGGTATTCGGTCAAGAATTGGAGAAGATACTGTTTTGAAAAATGTCATTATCATGGGTAATGATTATTTTGAGACCTTGGAAGATTTACAAAAAAATAAAATCCCAATGGGGATTGGTCAACGATGCCATATTGAAAATGCCATCATTGATAAAAGTGTATGCATCGGAGATGATGTCCATATTCATGGTCATGCAAAACTGGAAAATACAGATACCGAAACTTATTGTGTTAGAGATGGAATTATTGTTTTGAGAAAAGGTGCGGTGATTCCGTCGGGAATGCGAATTGGGTAAATGATTTAGGTATCGGATACCTAATTTGACAAAAAAATAGAAATGAAAAAAAATATTTTTGTTGTAATATTCTTTTTATTGAGCCAATTTACTTTTGCTCAATTGACACTTCGAGTAAATCAAGTGCCAGCTAACACTCCTATGAATGATGCCATTTATATAGCAGGTAATTTTCAAGGTTGGGATGCAGGAGATTCCAATTATCAATTAACCGAAGTTGGAAATGGAGTTTGGGAAATTGAAATTTCACCTGCAAGTGGAATGTTAGAATTCAAATTTACTAGAGGAAGTTGGGCAACGGTAGAGGGGAATGCTTCTGGAGGTTTTATCCCGAATCGTACCTTTAATTATTCAGGTGATTCTACCACATTGGATTTAAGTATTTTAGGTTGGGAAGATTTAGGAAGCCCTGGAAATAATAGTACTGCAGCATCGAATGTACAATTATTAGATGACGATTTTTTTATGCCCGAACTCAATCGTAATCGAAAAATATGGATTTATTTACCGCCTGATTATGACACTTCTCAAAAAGAGTATCCTGTCCTATATATGCACGATGGGCAAAATGTTTTTGATGCTGCAACAAGTTTTTCTGGAGAATGGGAAGTGGATGAATCACTTAATCAATTATTTAATGATGGCGATTACGGAGTGATTGTCGTGGCTATCGCAAATGGAGAAAGTCATAGAGTGAATGAATATTCGCCATGGATAAATTCTAATTATGGAGGTGGCGAGGGTGATGAATATCTAGAGTTTATAGTTAATACATTGAAGCCTCATATTGATACTAATTTTCGTACGCTTTCAAGTCGAGAATATACGGGGTTGATGGGAAGTTCATTGGGTGGATTGATTTCTACGTTTGGAGGAATTGAGCATCAAGATGTGTTTAGTAAGATTGGAACCTTCTCTCCTTCCTACTGGTTTTCGAATCAATCATTTACTCATGTGACTACCACAGGCAAGCAACATCCAATGAGAATTTATACCATTATTGGCGAGCCAGAAGGCAACAACCATGTCAATAATGTAAATCAAATGGACGATGTTTTTTTGGATGCAGGATTTACTGCGGATGAATTGAACACCACTATTCATAACGACGGTCAACATAGTGAATGGTATTGGGCTAGAGAATTTCCTGCGGCGTATGAATGGTTATTTGGTGATTTAGATTTGACATCAATAAACAATACATTTGCAAATTCTATTCAAGTTTTTCCTAACCCAACTTCTGATTATCTTTTTATTCAAGGAATCGAAAATTTTGAAAATCATTCGATTGAAATTTATCATTCTTCAGGGCAATTAATAAGCCATTCGAATTTGAAAAATGACCAAATTGATTTGAAAATTTTACCAAAAGGTTTTTATTATGTCAAAATTTCAAATCCTACGAGTGTACTATTTTTGGGGAAAGTAACTCGAATAGATTAAGGAAACACTAAAAAACAATATCTCAACAATGATTGAATCTTTAAATTTTCCAAAAAACATTTCACCTGAAACGAATATAATCGTCCTACCTTTTTATAATAAAAAAGTAGATTTTCAAAAAATTGCAGCACTATCAGGCATTAAATCACAGCCAGATTTTACAGGCAATTTTAAAGAAACTTTAATTATTTACCATCCTACTATTTCTAGAAAAATATTTCTTTTGGGATTAGGAAAAAAAGAAGATTTCGCAAAAGGTCATGATGCTTTTCGAAGTTTAGCTTTTCATCATCATTCCAAATGGGCAAATAATTTAGCTTTAGAATTAAGTCATTTACCCATCGAAATAGTAGAGCAAGCGATGTTGGGATTTGGATTAGCTCAATACAATATCGGATTTCAAAAATCTGAGACTCCTACTCCATCTCATTTCTTATCCAATAAAATTGAAATAGAAATTATTCATGATGAGACAAATGCCAAAATAATTGCCAAGGAAGCAATAATGACAGCAGAGACGATAAAGAGCATGATGCAATTAGTGGATAGCCCTGCCAATATAAAAACGCCAGAATTCATTGGAAAATATGTTATCAACTCTGCAAAAGAAAATGGATTCGATGTAAAAGTTTTAAATAAAAAAGATTTAATCAAAGAAAATTTACATACCGTTCTTGCTGTTGGTCGAGGTAGTCAACACCAACCTGTCTTGATTCAAATGGAATACAAATCACCAGATGCCAATCCAAAAACGCCAACGATTGGTTTGGTTGGAAAAGGAATCACTTTTGATTCTGGCGGGGTGTCTATCAAAGGTGCTACCAATATGCACTATATGAAAAGTGATATGGGCGGAGCAGCAGCAGTCATCGGAGCAGTCGAATTAGCTGCCAAATTAAAACTCCCAATTCATGTCATCGGTATTGTCCCATCTGCTGAAAATAGTGTGGATGCCAATAGTATTTTACCAAGTGATGTCATCAATTCTCACTCTGGAAAAACGATTGAAATTATTGATACCGATGCAGAAGGACGCTTGATCTTAGCAGACGGATTAAGTTATATTCAAAAATATTTTTCCCCAGAAATAATTATTGATATTGCCACATTAACTGGAAGTGCCGTCCGAACTTTTGGAACAAATGCAGGAGCATTGTTTTCCAACAATGACGAACTTGCAAATGTATTGTTATCTTCCAGCCAAGCTACTTTTGAACGACTTTGGCGGTTACCACTTTGGAGTGACTACGAGAATGATTTACATTCTGATGTAGCTGATATTCGAAACTTTAGTGGCAAACCTGTGGCAGGTGCAATTACGGCTGCGAAGTTTTTAGAGTTTTTTGTAAAAGACCATCCTAAGTGGGCGCATTTGGATGTGGCAGGAATGTCGTTCGGCGATTCCGAATATGCGAAAATGAAAAGTGCAAAAGGGTTTGGTGTGCGGTTATTAGTGGAGGTGATGAAGCAAGTTTCAATATCATTTATCAAATAAAAATTGTTTCAGAAAAAAAAACAATAGAGAATCCCCACATCGGAAGAAAACAAATTTGGAGAAAAATAAAATAATCTAATTTTATTGTAGGATTCGCCTTGATAGCTCGATGAATCAAAAATTGCTGCCGGTGATGATTTGGGAGAAGTATTTACGCCCGTGATTGTAGCAAGGGAATGAAAATATACCACGTAAGTAAACTGTTAGGTCATGCGTCAGTTCGAACTACAGAGGTCTATGCTAAGATTATTAATAAGGATTTAGATGGTGCAATGGATGTTTTTAATAACTAATTTTTCCTTAGTCTATTCTTTTTAATATTTCCAAACACATCCGCCCATTATGATATGGTGCTTTCCATGCACCAGCTTTGTCTTCAATTTTATTAATACTCCCATTTGGATAAGTACTCCAAACCCACTCCCCATTTGCTTTATCCAAGATACTTTTTTTGATAAAATCCCAACAACTCAAACTTGCCTCTAAGAATTTTTCTTCCTTCAAAATTTCATACACATTAAAAAAGCCAACAACCGCTTCCGCTTGAACCCACCAATGTTTTTCTGTATCAAAATGATTCTTTTCTTTTTCATACATAATTCCTCCTAGGTTATCAAATCCATTTTCTAGTGTCACATTTGCCATTTGAAGAGCAATATTTTTCACTTCTTTTAGAAGTATTTCATCACCCAAAACATCAGCGGCTTCTTGCAACAACCAGCTACCTTCGATATCATGTCCGTAGGAAATAGCAATAGACTTTGAGTTCCATTTTTCATCAAAAAACAAATGTAAATGTTTTGTTTTTTTGTCAATAAACTTTTCGATAAAACATTCAATCAAACCTCGAAGTGCATTACCTATTTTTTCATTTGGAAAAACTCGATAGAGATTCGTATAGGCTTCTAAGATGTGTAAATGCGTATTCATAGTCTTCGCTTCATTGGCATCTTTTTCACTTAATCGAAGGTCTTCGATGGGTTGCCAATTTTCGGTAAACGCTTCAAAATAGCCACCATGTTTTTTGTCAAAACTATAATTTTCAATCGCTTCAAATAATTCGAGCGCAAGTTCAATCGCTTTTTTATTTTTGGTTAAATGATAATATTCTGACAACCCATAAATGCCAAATGCTTGCGCATAAATTTGCTTTTTGGTCTGAGTAGGATTTCCTTTAAAATCTAACATCCAAAATAGTCCTCCATTTTTTTTATCCAAAAAATGCGCTACTAAATATTCAAAAGCTCGCTGAGCGATGATTTCATATTCTGATTTTTTTGTTAAAATTGCCGCTGCGGAAAATGCCCATAAAATTCGAGTATTTAAAATTACTCCTTTGTCTGCTTCAGGATGTAATTGATTGTGTCCATCTATTTTTCCATAAAAACCTCCGTTGGTTTTATCGACCATCTTTTCCGTCCACCAACTCAAAATGGAAGTTAATTCTTCTTCCATTTCAGCTTTCAATTCCGTTAATTTTTTCTTCGTCATTTATCCAAAATTATTAAGGTTGCATGTCTTTCAATATTTCTAAATTCCTTTGAATCAATTCATTCCGAGTCGCCACACTTGCCGCTGAACGTAAACCATCTTCAGGAGTATTCATCACATAATCCAATAACTTTTCGACGGTCGAAGTAGCGACGTGCATTCGAGTATCGGAAGAAGCGTAGTAGATAAACACTTCATTATTTTCATTGACAACCCAACCATTACTAAATGTTACATTGGAAACATCCCCTACTCTTTCCTCATTTTTTGGGGAAATAAAATGTCCTGCAGGTGCATGAGTAATGACCCAAGGTTTTTCCAAATCAGTTAGAAATAAATAAAGTACATACCTTAAACCTGCTGCCGTATTTCGAACTCCATGCGCTAGATGCAACCAACCTTTTTCGGTTTTTATGGGAGCTGGGCCTTGTCCATTTTTGACTTCTTTAATAGTGTGGTAAGCTTTAGAATCTACGATGACTTCTGATTTAACTTCGGCATTCGTCATCGTTTCCGTGAGTCCCCAACCAATTCCACCACCTCCGCCAACACTAATAAATCCATCTTGTGGCCGTGTGTACAAGGCATATTTCCCATCCACAAATTCAGGGTGCAAGACCACATTTCTCTGCTGTCCTGAATAGGTAATCAAATCAGGTAATCGTTCCCATTTTTTTAAATCTTTGGTACGAGCGATTCCACATTGTGCTTCGGCTGCTGAAGTATTGTTAGGATGTGCTTTATCTTTTCGCTCTGTACAAAACAATCCATAAATCCAACCATCTTCATGAGGTGTCAACCGCATATCGTAAACATTGGTATCTGGATTTTCAGTTTCTGGCATCGTGATGGGATAGTCCCAAAATTGAAAATTATCAATTCCATTTGGACTTTCTGCAATAGCAAAAAAGGACTTTCGGTCATCG
>Ga0114957_1003214_pt1 | contig 14900 bp, 12 predicted proteins | sample BantaG_FD_87175 | JGI IMG/M metagenome (GOLD analysis project Ga0114957, IMG submission 87175) | Marine algal microbial communities from Bantry Bay, Ireland - BantryBay_4 metaG | ecosystem: Host-associated > Algae > Red algae > Unclassified | place: Bantry Bay, Ireland | collected 2014-11-21 | reverse complement strand
TGTATTTTTTAAATAACACTACATAAAATAATGTCGTTATTTCCGCCATCTATTTGTCGTATTTTTCGCCTATCTTTGTTCGTAGACAAATGTTACCCAAAGACCCAAATCAAACTCATGTACGACCGTGCCATACTCCATCTCGACCTTGACTCCTTCTTTGTCTCAGTCGAATGCTTAAAGAACTCCGCCTTACTTGGCAAGCCACTCCTCATCGGTGGGACAAGTCAACGTGGTGTCGTCGCACCGTGTAGTTATGAGGCACGGCGATTTGGAATCCACTCTGCTATGCCGATGAAGCTAGCACTCCGACTCTGTCCTGATGCCATCGTACTCCGTGGTGATATGGACTCCTACTCTGAGTACTCAGGGATTGTCACTGATATCATCGCTGAAGATGCCCCACTCTATGAGAAGGCATCGATCGATGAGTTTTACCTCGATATCAGTGGGATGGATCGTTACTTTGGTTGCTACCAATGGTCTACCGAACTCCGACAGAAGGTCATCAAAGAATCAGGGCTCCCAATTTCATTTGGACTCTCAGTCAATAAGCTAGTTGCAAAGGTTGGGACAGGTGAAGCCAAACCAAATGGTGCTATCAAGATTGACAATGGAACAGAGAAAGGATTCCTAGCACCACTCTCGGTAAAAAAGATTCCAGGTGTCGGACCCAAACTCTACAAGAAACTTTCCTTCATGGGAGTCCGTAAGATAGAGACACTCAGTCAGATCCCTGTTCGTCTCCTCCAAAATGAATTTGGCAAGTCAGGTAAGACACTTTGGGAAAAAGCTAATGCAATAGATCGGACACCTGTCACTCCATACTTAGAGCAAAAGTCAATGTCTAAGGAACGAACATTCACTGAGGACACTCTCAATATGCAGTATATCCGTAGCCTTGTCACCAAGCTCTGCGACAACCTCGCCTTCGAACTTCGGAACAAGAAGCGACTCACCTCTGTAGTGACTATTAAGATCAGATATGCCGACTTCAATACCTTCACAAAGCAACGACGGGTCTCTTACACTGCCAATGATACCATCCTCACTCGCCATGCTCTAGAACTCTTCGACAAGGTGTACGAACGGCGTCAACTCATCCGTCTGGTTGGAATCAAATTTAGCGGACTGGTACAGGGTAACTATCAGATCGACCTCTTCGATGACACAGCCAAGCAGATCAGTCTACTCAAAGAGAAAGATTGGATCCGCAACCGATTTGGTGTGGATAAGATCATGCGAGGCAGTAGTGTGGGGTGATGGGGAAGATTAAGTTTAAGTTTAAGACTAATTTGAAGTTTAAATTTTAAGACTAGATTCAGAATAAATCTATCGATAATTACCATCCTAAGAGATATGCGAAAATCAGTGGAGCAACAATTGTAGCATCGGATTCAATGATGAATTTTGGAGTAGATGGCAGTAATTTACCCCAAGTGATTTTCTCATTAGGGACAGCTCCTGAGTAGGAACCATAACTCGTCGTGCTATCACTTATTTGACAAAAATATGACCACATCGGGATGTCTACCTCTTGGAGATCTTGATGGATCATAGGCACCACACAAATCGGAAAATCTCCAGCGATACCACCACCTATCTGAAAAAACCCAACGCCTTGATCTTTGCTTACTTCTCGATACCAGTCTGCTAAATACACCATATACTCTATACCTGACTTCATTGTTGATGGTCTCAACTGACCAGTAATACAATATGAAGCGAAGAAGTTACCACAGGTAGAATCCTCCCAGCCCGGAACAACTATAGGCAGATTTTTCTCTGCCGCCGCTAAGAGCCACGAATCTTTTGGATCTATCTGATAGCTCTCTTTAAGAACACCACTGAGCAAGATTTCGTAAAAATATTCATGTGGAAGTTTCCTCTTATTCTGCTTGTCAGCAAGATTCCATACGTGATAGAGGTGTGCTTCGATAGCTCGCATAGCTTCTGCCTCAGGGATGCAGGTATCAGTTACACGATTATAATGTTGATCTAGTAACGCTTTCTCTTGATCGGGTGTCAAATCTCGATAATTTGGGATTCGTTTGTAATGATTGTGTGCTACTAAGTTAAATACATCTTCCTCTAGATTAGCTCCTGTACAAGAGATGATATGGACCTTATCTTGCCTAATCATTTCCGCAAGTGACTTACCAAGTTCTGCTGTACTCATCGCCCCAGCAAGAGTGACCATCATCTTATTTCCACTCTCCAATTGTTGAGCATAACCTTGAGCTGCATCCACAAGACTAGCAGCATTAAAATGCTTGAAGTGATTAATTAAAAATTGAGAAATAGGACTCTTTTCAGCCATTGTGTTCAAATTTATAAGATAACATCTTGTAATAAAGCTTTGCAGCTAAGAAATTAGGAGCTAGGAGATCAGGTATTGGCGCAAGCTCTACAATATCAAATCCAACTACTTGCTTTTTGCTAAATACCTCCTTCAAATAATGAGTAAGTTGCCACCATGAAAGACCACCAGGCTCAGGAGTACCAGTGGATGGCATAATAGAAGGATCTAATGCATCAAGATCGAGAGTGATATAAACCTTATCAGTTAAGCGGTTAATTGAATCAGACTGCCAAGTCTGGGACTGGAAGATATCCTTGGCGTAATATACATTGCCCGATTGCAGATTGGATTTCTCTATGCTATCCATACTTCTGATACCTACTTGAACAAGATTGCAATTTAGACTACAATCATAGAGAGCACAAGCATGATTATACTGGCTCCCATTATACATTGGCCTAAGATCCGAGTGAGCATCAATCTGCAAGACGGAAAGGTTTTCATAATGCTCATAATAGGCCTTGATAATACCGATACTAATCGAATGTTCACCACCAAAAAAAGTATTAAATCGACCTTCAGAAATCAGTGCTTTGGTCTTAGAGTATACGGAATTGACCATCTCTTCAGGATTGTCAAAATCAGTTAACTCTGGCAACAGATGTATCCCTCTCTTGTACACCTCAGAGTCAGTCTCAATATCATAGAGTTCCATATTCTTTGATGCTTCTATAAATGCTGCAAAGCCTTTGTCCGCTCCTTTGCCCCAGGTACTCGTACCATCATATGGAATAGATTGCAAGAAGATATCAGAATCTTCTCTACCTGCATATTGCCTATCTATCCCCCCAAACGTATTCATTTTTCTATCTTTTTTCTCCCTGAAGACTCTTCCAATGCGCTAGGTAATAATCTAAAAGGATGGGTTTGTCTAAGTTATTTACACCAGTGGCACGCTTCCTTACATCTTTACCAAAGTAAAATAGATGATTGAAGCTTTGATTTTCTAGATACTCATATTCTATGTTATCTCTGAGTGAATTCTTAAAGTGTGGATACTTCCTAGCCATTACAAAACCCCATGTACCAAAAGAAGGAATATAAACACTAAAGGGATAAGTATAATCAAAACCTGCAAAATTTATAGTTTCATCAATACACCAGAATGCATCAGTACTCAGGTGAGGACTTGTAGCTTGTGTGACCAATACTCCATCCTGACCCAATAAGCGGAGGCATAACTTATAAAAGACATCAGAATACAACCTAGCTAGACTCTCATTAGAAGGATCTGGTAAGTCAGCAATTATCGCATCATACTGTAGATTACACTCCTTAAGATAGGTGAAAGCATCTTGATGTATTACTCTTACTTTTTTGTTTGTAAGCGAATTTTGATTGAGACGAGATAACAACTCATTTTGCTTTGCAATAGAAGTTACGAGCGGATCTATGTCCACGATATGAATAGAATCTACCTCTTCGTACTTAAGTACTTCTCTAGCTGCCAAACCTTCCCCTCCACCAAGTATAAGCACTGTCTTGACTTCGTCTAATTGCGAAAGTGGGATGTGTACCAAAGCTTCATGGTAGCGATACTCATCTCTAGAAGAAAACTGTATTGCTCCATTGAGATAAAGTCTAAACTCTGAATTATTTTTGGCAATATCAATCTTTTGATATTGACTATTCTCAGTTTGAATGATTGGGTATTTATAGATAGATTCATTCCACTTACTGATATGCTTGTCAGTCTGCACAACCATAAACCCTATCAACACTATCAATGCAAAACTTCCAAACGAATAGAGTTTCTTAGTATTTGATGAGATATTGAGTTGTGTCCGAAACATCCTTATTGTGATCAAAGCAACGATGATATTTATCAATCCAAATAAAAGTGAAGATCTATAGAGCCCAACGAATGGTAATAAAAAGAACGGAAACAAGAGGGTAGCTCCCAATGCTCCCAAATAATCGAAGGTTAAGATGTCACTTATGTTCTCTTTAAACGAAGTCTTATCCTCAAGTATCCGAGTCAAAAGGGGTATTTCAAAGCCCGTCAACGTACCGATAAGTGAAACAAGAGACAATACAAAAAATTGATATCCAGACGAGTCACTCAAGGCAAAAAACAAGTAACACAAAGGCACTGAAAATGCACCTATTATTCCCAATAATATCTCAATCTGCACAAAACCAAAAAGCACTCCATCTGCTTGAATAAACCTTGACAAAAATGCTCCAATACCCATGGAAGCGAGATAAAACCCAATGATAAGAGAAAACTGTACGATACTATCCCCCATCAAATAAGAACTAATCGTACTTATCAATAACTCGTAAATTATCGAACAAAGACCAACAACAAAGCTGATTAGTATGAAATATTTTTTGATATTATTGTTATTTATGACATCTTAGAGTGCTCAAAACTAATTATTCTTTTAATTAAATTTAATAAATATGTCAGAACAAGAAGGTGGATTTAGTTTAAAATGGATCATATACGGAGTTATAGGTTTATTTGTTATTTACAACATTTTTTCAGGTGACAAAGGCGGTAGCGATTATGTAGAGGAAACTATAGAAGAGCCTACTCAAGGGATTTTGGTTGAATTAAAAGAGACAGAAAAGGATTTGTTTAAAATCACAAATGAGGAGCTACTAGCAAAAAGAGACGATAGCCAGATAATCGCTACCTATCTAGATAGTAGTATAGATACTTTCTCTATAGATGAGGTAAGATTATCAGAAGCAAACGATCCTAGAAGGTCATTGCTCAGAACAGCAGCATATGCTGGATTGCTCGGTTATGCAATGGGTGGTAGATCTATGAAGTCTGGCATTAGTAGAGGTGCTTATGCTAGCGATAATGCTTACAATAAAAGTAACACAAGTGGAAGGTCAAGATTGAGTAGTACTGCAAGAAAGTCTACTGTAAGAAAACCAAGAACAAGCAGTAGTTACGGTGGAGGTAAGTCTACAAAATCATATGGAGGATAGACTATTAGACCTATCGGGAATTCCTGATCAAACTATTAAAGAACACAACTTAGAATTCCTTCTGGATGACGATTATATCGTCCCAGAAGGAATTTTAGTTTATCAGAAAGAAATCGAAGAGTACAAGAAAGCACATGATGAAGTCTATAAGATTTTCAAAGATGAACTCGCCTCAATAGTTAGGTTTGGCGATTTTAATTTCTTGGGACTTCCTAGTAAGATGATAGACCTTATCGTACACAGTGTCGAAAAAGATCATATGCATTTGCTAGGTAGGTTTGATTTTGCTGGTGGTATGGATGATCTGCCAATAAAACTCTTAGAGTTCAATGCTGATATGCCAACCTTGCTACCCGAATCGATAATAATACAAGAAGGATTTGATCCAATAATCGGAGGGAAACCTTACTCTGAATTAATCAAGCGTCTCGAAGTAGCATTTAATTGGCTAGGGGTATCTAACCCAGATAGGGGAAAGATGATATTAGGAACAACATTTGGACATAAAGAAGATATTGCGAATGTGGATATCTTACTCAATGTAGCAGGTGGAGAAGATTTTGAAGCGTGGTATGCTGACTTACCTGATGTCCAGTTTGCTAGGAACGAAGGTGTATTTGCGCCAGATAATAATGGAGATTACTTTCAATTCGATTATTTATTGAAGCTCATTCCATGGGAATTTATTTGTTTTGAAGAACCAGAATTACTCGGAGACTTACATAATTTAGTCTTGAATGATTTAATCTACCTCCTCAATCCAGCATACACTATGATATTTCAATCAAAAGCATTTCTTGTTAAAATTGCTGAGAAATACCAGTCTAATTACTTGTTAAAGACATCGCATAACAGCAATGCATTTAGAGGAATGCCATATGTCCAAAAAGCGAATTTCGGAAGACTAGGTGAAAATATTACGATCTATGATTCTTCTGGCAATATCAAAGAACAAACTTCAGGAGACTTAGACCTCGACAACTGCATTTATCAAGAATTTGCAATGTTGTACAAAGATAGTTTTGGTGAATACTACCAACCTGGAATCTACAATGTCAATGGCAGTTCATCTGGATTATCATTTCGAAGAGCCGACAAAATGATCGTTGACGATGATTGTCAATTTATACCACACTGTGTCAAAGAGTGATGATTAATCCCACAGCACTTGGTCAACATACCATACTAGAACTTTACGATTGTCTACCTTCCAAACTAGATGACGCTACTTTCTTAGAAGAAATCATGTTGCAAGGAGCCAATTTAGCTAATGCAACTATTGTGAAGTCATATTTTCATCAATTCAGTCCTATTGGCATATCTGGAAGCATTATTATTGCTGAAAGTCATTTCAATATCCATACATGGCCAGAACATGGATACGCAGCCATCGATCTATTTACCTGTGGCACTGAGCTCAAGGCTGATTTAGCGGCAGCTTACATTGTTGAACAACTAGAATGCAAAAGACATAGTATCAAAATGCTGCAAAGAGGCATGGATTACAGAGCATCATCAGGTGCGGAATAACCTAATATACTCAACATCTCACTTGGAGATTGCTCATCTCTATACAATCTGTCAGTCAAATTACCCTCTTCATCATAATCGATAATAATAATTTTAGGAGCTGGTATTAAGCAATGTTTGATGCCACCATATCCACTAATTGCATCTTGATATGCTCCAGTGTGAAAGAATCCTAGATACAAAGGCTCTGTCTCTTCTTGACTATACTTAGGCAGTAGTATTTGTTGGTTGAGCTGCTCTGAATTGTAAAAATCAGAATGATCGCAACTCATACCACCGATATTTATTCGAGTATAATCATTCTGCCATTTATTAACTGGTAAAACAATAAACTTTTCCTTTATTGACCATGAATCAGGGAGAGTATTCATCAGACTGTTATCTACGATATACCATGTTTCTTGTTCGTTTTGTTTCTTTTGCTCTAATACTTCAAAAATAATAGCTCCACTCTCTCCTATTGTATATCTTCCAAATTCAGAATAGATATCTGGATGAGCTATTCCAAAAGCATCACACGTAAGTTTAATCTTTCTAACAATCTCAGAGATGATCTGCTTGTAATCGTAGTCAAAACTCAAATGATTGCGAATTGGTAATCCACCACCTAAATTAAAGCAATGCAATGATGGAGAGAGTGACTTAAGTGAGATATAAAGTGACAGCATCTTCTGAAATTCATCCCAGTAATACATGCTATCCTTAATGCCTGAGTCAATATAGAAATGGAGCATCTCAAACGAAAATCTAGAATCTGCAAGAATTTCTTGTTGGCAGAACTCAAATACTTCGGTAGTACGTATACCTAGTCTAGATGTATAGTATGGTGATTGAGGTGCCTCATCTATAGCAACACGAATACCAATTTTCAAGGTGCCAATTTCCTCATTTTTTAGAATTTGCTTTAGTCTTACAAGTTCTTCAGTTGAGTCAAGTACAAGCACTAAGTTTTCAAATCCAAGTTTGTGCAACTCTATTATTTTTAAGAGGTAATTGTCATTCTTGTAACCATTGTGAATAACCCTTAAAGCCTTATCAATATCACCACTCCGATATAAGGCATCGATAATACTGATGTCAAAGGCAGAAGAAGTTTCTAAATGCACTCCTCTCGAAAGCACTTTTTTCATTACATAGGAAAAATGAGAACTCTTAGTGCAATAGCAATAATGATAAGATCCATTATAATTATGATGGTTAATAGCTTGAGAGAATAAGTCTCTTGCTTTATCTATCTGCTTAGTTACCTTTGGTAGATAAAAGAGTTTAAATGGAGTTCCATACTTTTTGATTAGTTGATTGAGTGGAACATCATGAAACTGCAAATTCCCATTTTTCAATTTAAACCCTTCTTGTGGAAATTGATAACTTCCTTCTATAAGATGTTTAAATTTATTACTCATAACACGCTGTCTAAAACAAAGTTATTTGAACTACTCTCAAACTTCAAAAAACACCTGCACAACTTTTGTCTTGAAGGGAAATTGAAGTTTGCTTTAACAATCACAAGATAACAAAAACTAATCTGCGTGATCATAAGGGAAAGTAGCATCTCAAATTGATAAAAAATCAGAATCTGATTTGGGGTAGATCAGATCATGCGAGGCAGTAGTGTGGGGTGATGGGGAAGATTAAGATTAAGTTTAAGACTAAAAGTAAATTACTACTAGATAAAAAAACTGGAAGCAAGCGTATTGCTCACAAAAACTTCAAAAAAGATTTAATACTTTAGAGTAAACGAATATTAATAATGATAAACTCTCGACTCAATACCATAATCTTCTGCCTTGTTGTCTCAACAACTTATGGTATTTCTCAACAAGAAGCAGAGATGCCAAGTGAACCAGGTAAGTGTTTTGCAAAGTGTTTGATTCAAGATACTTATAAAACAGAATCAACCTCATTATATTTGAAAGCGATAGGTGATCAACCAATGCATAATACAGTGAGAGAAAAAGTCGAAACTCGACCTGCCTCTAGAATCTGATTTGGGGTAGATCAGATCATGCGAGGCAGTAGTGTGGGGTGAAGGGGAAGTCAAAATTTAATTTCAAACTTAAATTTAACGTGATAAAAAACGATTATTATCAATGCAAAGAAGATAAAATCAAGTCATCATTATCAACGATCTAAAATGACAATCCTCTCTGTCTGGATGGTCTCATCTCCAAATCTCAAAACTAAATTGAACACTCCTCTCGGCTTATCGAAAAAGAGAGATCCTGATCGGGGCACCCAACCTGATTCGATGAACCTGCCATCCGTAGTGTACAGTTCGTAGGTGTCTAAATCACCTTCTGTTTCAACTGTGATTTGACCAGAAGTAGGATTGGGATAGATGATCGCTTTATTGATATCAATAGGGAATGTCGGATAATCATGTTCATACTCAAAAAGATAGTACTGAGCTGAGTCAGCATCAGCAAGACCCTTATCGATAATCTCTAAATGGTCTAGCGTGTCAGAGTGAGCAAATGTGTGGACAACCTCAAAATGAAAACTGACACCTGGTGGTAAGCGAAACTGACTTAAATTCATCATCACCTGATAGTCATCAGAAGGTGAGACCCAAGCATCAAGGTCTTTTGGATCACCTTGGAAAAGAAACTTTGTTTCTTCTAAATCTAAACTGTCAGGATTGAAGCCAGTATCAGCTAGAGTGATGGGAGTGTCATCAGACCACCTTCCTTGTACTAAGTTATAAATACCCTCAATTGTAAGATCAATCTGATTGTTGTCTGGTGTAGCCTCTCCACTAGTCCCCCACCCAATAAAACTGCCAAAATCTAAATCTATAAAAGCAATATAAGTCAGCAACTTTGTTACTAACACAGATGAGGAAGGATAAGATTGAACCGAATCATCAATACAACCATTAGATTGATCACCATCTATGGGGTCACCATTGTAAACATACATTGCCCTCTGCAAGGTATCACATCCTATGCGATCATCCTCAGGGCATCCAAGAGCAGTATCATACCAAAACCCAATAGAAGTATTCTGTAAATCATTAACCCCCCTATTCGTAATGTAGTGCCTCTGAAATACAGAATTATTCAATGCATCAAGCTCATCAGATTTGTAGGCATAGAGCATTGTAAAAACCTCCAAATTAGGGTATAACTGTCCTCCAAAATGCATATCACCAAAATCATTCGTGACTGCAAACAACAATTGATCAGGGATGGCACCTATCCGATCATAACCAACTATTGGAAAGTCTCCAAGAAGAGGTTCATAGACTTCGTTCTCATTATTATCAAAGAAAGGTGCGGCTCTCTGATTCATTTGACCATCATAATAGACGTTACCTGTAGCTGGCCATTCCAAGATATCAATTGGTATCTCATAATTCTCATCACAATCAGCAATGCGTTGTCGATGTTCTTCAATTTCTATTTTTGTAATACTCCAGACTCTATTTTGATTCATCTTCGGAGAAGTAAAAGGCAGTCCAGTTTCTATATCAAGAAAACCTGATTGCCACTGTGTCTCATACATCCCTATACTCCCCTTGATATTTTCTGCTTCATCAACCCCAATTATGATTAAGTTACCAGCATTCAGAGCACATGGATTATCGCCTTCTTCATCATTTGGTACTTGAAAAGAACCGTTGTCTGATTCATTGTAAAACAATAGACCATTAGAGTTGAGACCAGTTCGAATATTGTTTACCTCAAGTGTCTTATAGTCAGGATTGATCTGACTCAGTAGTGGAGTTGCTAAGATGCAAAATAGAAATACAGAAGTAATGTTGCTGAGATTCATTAAGCAAAATTAAAGTGGTGTAAAGTATTAATGGTACTTGGCTCTATCAAAGATAACAACTGATATCCCTAACACCCCCAATTACTATAATAAAATACTCGTAATTAATATTGAAAACTTGTATAGGAAAATTGAGTTACTCCTCTCAATAATAGGTATCTTGAACTTAATTAAACCTATAACAATGAACTCTAAAGCACCGCTGGCAACCACGGTCTTTTTCTTACTCTTCTTTTTTAATCAAAATTATGCTCAGGTAGAAGTGACATCCAAACGCTACTTGCAAACCCAAATGCAACATAGATCACTTACTGATCTCAATCTTAATGCTGATAATTACTTTAAAAGAGAAGCTGCTCAGATGGGTTTAAATTCAGCTTCAGAAATGGAATGGATAAAAACGATTGCAGGGGAAAATGGTACAGAACATTACAAATATCAACAAGTCTATCAATCCATTCCTGTCTTTGGTTCAGCCTATACGATTCATCAAAAAAATGGAATTGCTACTCATGCTAGTGGTTACTACTTACCAATGATAAATCTTTCCATAGAACCAATAATAAAACCAGAAATGGCGATTCAATTGGCGAAGCAAGAAATGAGTGATAAGACCTTTAGTCGTGATAATCTGCGCAATGAAATCAAGCCTAAATTAGTAATTATTGATAGAGCTTTCCCTCAATCCTCTGAGCATTATGCTCTCGCATATCGAATCGTTATCTCAAGGCTAGACCCAGTCGACAAACGACAATATTTTATAGATGCACAGACTGGATCTGTACTATTAGACTTTCCACTGATAATGCACCAAGGAGTCCCAGCACAAGGAAAAACAAAATATTATGGAACTCAATCTATTACTGTAGATTCCTTAAGTCCAAATAACTTTTTATTACGAGATCCAACTAGAAATGGGAACGCCACTTATATGGCGAATGATGAAATTTGGTCAAGTACTACCAACTCCTGGAACCTCACAAACGAAAAACAAGATGAGGTAGCATTAGATGCACATTATTGCACCCAAGTATTTCACGACTTTATGTTAGAAAAATTTAATTGGAATGGATTAAACAATAATGGACTTCCAATGAATAGTATTGTGCATGCTGACGATAATGTCAATGCATTTTGGGATGGAGACTTTGCCTTTTTTGGAGATGGAGATTGCAATCATGGACCATTGACAACTTTAGAAGTGGTAGCACATGAATTTATGCACGGCATTACTGAAAATACTTCAGGTTTAATCTACGCTGATGAATCAGGGGCAATCAATGAAAGCATCAGTGATATTTTTGGTAAAGCATTGGAGTATTTTACTACTCCTGATGAATTTAACTGGGACCTAGGTTCCTCTATTATCGAAACCCCATATGCAGAATCGTTTCGCTCTTTTTCAGATCCCAATAGTCGAGAACATCCTAAATATTATAGAGGAGAATATTGGCAAGATCACGCAGATGTTCACATTAATAGTAGTATCGGAAACCATTGGTTTTACAATTTAGTAAAAGGTGGAGCAGGTGTCAATGAAGATGGTGAGCCCTATGATATTACTGGTATTGGAATGGACAAAGCCATTAAAATTGTGTTTCTAACACAAAGAGCATATTTGACACCCAATACTAACTATCAATACTTTCATGAGAGTACTCTGTTAGCAAGTCAAGAATTATTTGGTGAGAATGCTCCGGAAATAATTTCTGTCAAAGAAGCTTGGAAAGTAGTTGGACTCACTGACACCGATCAGCTAGACTTGGCTGTCAACTTCCCAATATTTTTCAATAATGTTTGCCTCAACAATGAATATTACGGAGCTGAGGTAAATATTACTAATATCGGGACACTTCCATATTTTCCTTCGCTAAATGGTGAAGTTTCTGTTTTTGCACCAGATGGGAGTGAAAGTTATGTATTCCAATTAACGAGTATACTCTTACCGGGAGAAACCCAAGTTTTTGCAGTCAATGATTTGATTTTTTTTGACAAAGATTCAACTGCTGTTGTTACTGCAATATTGAAAGACATAGATGGTTATACAGTTAATAATTCGGCATTTGGCATCGTAAATAATATTTCAGAAATTAAAAATGATTTAAAACTTCTTACACCTTACATTTCTGAATCTAACTGCTTTAGTGACATTTATGAGGTAGGGTTTTCTATTCAAAATAATGCTTGTGAAATATTATTAGCTGGAACAAGTTTTGAAGTTATCGTCGAAAATCCGTCTAACGATTTTTATTGGAGCTATACTCATACATTAGAGAATGAATTATTATCAAGACGCCAGTCAAGGTTTACCAAAGAGCTGAATTTGCCACCTAGTTTAGATCAGTACTCAGTGACTCTTGTTTTTATGGATGACAATAATTTAGATAATAATCAGAGTATTATGCCTGATGAAATTCGGACTCCCATTGCAGGCATTTATTCAAATCCAATGGATGGAATTGATCCTTACTTGAAAAAGGAAGAATTATTTATTTCTGACTATATCGGATATAATGAAAATAGCGTGTTAGCTATTACCACTTCTCGTCAAAATAGGACATACCTCTGTACTGACGCTGCAGATAATCTTGCAGAGATGATTCCTGGCAAATCAGCCACCCTTTATTTTTGTGCTGATTTGGCAAATATGGAAAATATAAATCTTGGATTTGATTTAATTCAATTTCGAAATATGGAGGGAATTGACTTTCCAGAATTAGAAAACAATACTACGATTCTTAAAACATCATGGACATCAGAAAATGACAACTTTCAGCAAATCATTTCTGGTCAATTAGAAGGAGAAAGTGTGCATTACGATTTGGCTCTTCCTACTGCGTTTAAAGGAAGAGTGCAATTTGACTTTTTCCACAATGTCGGAGACCCAACTTTTGAAGCCTTATTTGAACACGATATTAGCTTGCTTGACAACCTTACGATCACTGGAGATTCGCTATACACAATCATAGAAGGGTCCTCTTTTGCTATTCATCCGAATCCTTCTTCTGGCTTGTTGTCCATCAAGCATCCTGAACCTCCGATGAATGTGAATGTACATAATACAAATGGACAGCTTGTCTTAAGTCTAGATCGTGCCGATGATTTACGTCAAGTTGACCTCTCTGAGTTTCCAGATAGCTACTATTTCTTGACCATTGAATATGAAAGTTTAGGAAAAATAACAAAACCCTTTGTGAAGATAAAACCTTAAATAAATACTTCTACTTATTGGCTTTGCCAATCAGATAGCCAAGCGAGAATTCGTGAGTAGAGCCTGAAGGTAATCCAGATAGATTATGCCTATCAAATGCATAGCCTATTGAAAAGTTTTCTCTCTGAAATCGAGCTTGAATTGAGTAGACTTGATTGAAGAAAATATCAAATTCTGGGTTTCTTGTAGTCTTGCCAAATATACCAACTTGGATAAAACGTTGATTAGATTCTCCACTATTGTAAAATCGTCCAAAGGTTCCAAATGTCAACTGATCCATTGACCCTGTCTTGACATAATAAGCAGATGGTATGACTGAGAATCGATTAGCAAACGGCAACTCTACTTGACCTATCAATGTCCAAAAGATAGGAAGAGGTTTTCCACTGTCAGAAACAAATGAAACAGAAGGACGATTGAGTCCGTATGTAGCAACTCCAGCCCTTGCAGAGAACCTTGATGTTGATCGATAAGACCACATCAATCCTGTAGATAAGAGTGGATAAGAATCAATATTTCTTAGACTATCCATTATACCTGGTGATATACCTGTATTACCTCCATTTCCATCATGTTCACTACTCCATACAAAATCATCACTGACAATATCCAACGATTGACTAGCAGGTCCAGCACTAACCCCTAAAGAAAGTGTGTGATGACTCTTATATCTTTCTCCAATATAAGAGTGAAGTGCTGTTGATACTTGATAAGTTTTTACAGTATAATTGAGGCTACCCGAAGATTCATTCAATCCAGCTATCCCAATTCCAATGTCAGTATTCTTTCCAAGTGGGAAACGAGAATCTACAGACAGGGTGTAAGTTTGGTAGCTAGCACCATCAAGGACATTTGTCCATTGATTTCGATGGTAGCCATTCACTCTTAATCGTCCTTCGAAGTCTCCTGTCATCCCAGGATTGACAAACAATGGATTATTATCGAATTGCGAGATGTTGATATTCTGTGCTTGTAGTAATGAGGCACTGAAGGCAAGTATTAAGAATCCAAAGATGAACTTTTTCATAGTTGAGAATTGGTGTTGTGTAACAAGAGAATTTTAAAATCCAGATATTA
>Ga0114957_1003213_pt1 | contig 14903 bp, 12 predicted proteins | sample BantaG_FD_87175 | JGI IMG/M metagenome (GOLD analysis project Ga0114957, IMG submission 87175) | Marine algal microbial communities from Bantry Bay, Ireland - BantryBay_4 metaG | ecosystem: Host-associated > Algae > Red algae > Unclassified | place: Bantry Bay, Ireland | collected 2014-11-21 | reverse complement strand
GGATTAGAAACTTTTTGGATTTTAAAATCAGAATCACCAATACAATTTTTCCAAATCTCACTTTCCAACAAATCCTCTTTTTTCGCCTGAGCCTGAGTTTCGATTAAAGGAAAGTCATATAGATTTTGCCAAATGTCTTTTTCTGTTCTTTTATTAACCCAAACATTTCCCTTAAAATTTAAAACAAGATAATTGAAGTACCGTGTCTTTTTTGCAATTTTCTTTGACTTAACAGGAAGACTTGAAACCTTATCATTTTGAAATGCAACGCATTCTTTTTTCATCAAACAAGTTTTGCAAAGTGGCGTTTTAGGCATACATTGGATCGCTCCAAAATCCATGATAGCTTGATTATATTTTGCAGCTTGTTTTTTATCTAACAATCCACTTGCAAGTTGATTAAATTCTTTTTTTCCTTCAGTCGTATCTATGGGCGTTTCTATTCCAAAACATCGAGACAATACTCGAAATACATTTCCATCTACTACGGCGTACGGTAAGTCATAGGCAAAGGATGCAATTGCAGCAGCGGTGTACGCACCCACTCCTTTTAATTTTAGGATCTCTTCGTAAGTATCTGGAAACTTCCCATTTAATTCTTTAGAAATCAACTTTGCTGAAAAATGTAAATTACGTGCACGAGAATAATAACCTAAACCTTCCCATAATTTCATAACTTCATCTTCTGGAGCATCCGCCAATTTATGAACAGTTGGATATTTTTTTTGAAATTTTAAAAAATAAGGTAAGCCTTGTTCAACACGAGTTTGTTGCAAAATAATTTCCGAGAGCCAAATGAAATATGGATTTTTTTCTCCTTTCCAAGGCATCGGACGATCAACCGTTTTTGCCCATTTCAATAATTGTTTGGTGAATTTTTTTTGCTTCATTTATATTGTTTAATTTTAAATGATAATTCTTTTATTTTTAGCATTTCCTATGGTGGACAATTCCCGATTATTTCCATTTGAAAAATAAAACGTAAGTTATGAAAAAAGTAAAACTAACTATTCTGTTGTGGTTTATCATCGCATTTTTTCCAAAAAACATCTGTGCTCAATTAATAGATGGGGTTACCTTTATTCCAGCCAGTTTTCAATTTATCACTTCTGAGGCAAATAGTCCTTTGCAGGATAATATGAATGCCTCAGGTGGCGTATCCATAAAATCTCAAATTATATTACAAAAGGAGATTAACAGAAATATAGATTTTTTTTTAGGGCTTGGTCATGACTTTCATTATGAAAATATTAGAATAGCAAAAAGAATCAACACATTTGCGGAACTAGCTGATTTTAGTTGGACTGAACTTTCAGATGCTGATACCGTATTTCGAATAAAATCAGTCAACTATTTTGATAGTTATTTAATCATTCCTATTGGATGTAGATTTTATACTAGACCTAAAGATGAGAAAGGAATTAAGTTTACATTCTCCACAAAATTAGAATTAGCCTTCCTTGTTCAATCTAACTCAAAAGTAGTTGTCAATCAATTTTCATCGAATGCTATCTTCGCCACTAGGGTAGAAAACTCAACCTATGAGGAAGAGGCAGAGCATTTTTTTCAAAATAAAAACAAAATCTTTTCGCCAAATTTTCAGCTTGGTTTTGGCTACGACTGGAGAGTGGGAAATCATTTCTCATTTGGGCATGAAATTGTGATGAATGCTTTTTTCAGAAAACACAAAATAGATTTTTTGAAAAAGAAAAAAGCTTTAGGACTCCAACTGCGATTGGTTTTTCATTTGGAATAAATCAAGCCTACTTCAAAATACTCTGTCTGACTGACATCAGATTTTGAATTCACTTTTTGGAAAAAGCAAAGGCGACAAGTTTGCACTTGTCGCCTTCGCCTATTATTGTATTATTTAAACTACTTATCTTATGATCTCAACTTAGCCATATTATCGTACCGTTTATTTATCAAATCTTTCATCTCTTTTCGAGCGAAAAAGATTCGACTTTTGACAGTACCTAGTGGCAAGTCTAATTCTTCTGCAATTTCTTGATATTTGAATCCTTCATAATGCATCATAAATGGAATTCTAATCCCATCTTCTAATCCATCAATCATTCCGGTTAACTCTTCCATCATAATATTACTTTCACCGCCATTTGCAATTACCGCAGTTCCTGAATTCAAATAATAATTATTATCCGTTGAATCCATGATTGTATTTGCTCTAACTTTCTTACGATAGTTATTGATGAAAATATTTTTCATGATGGTAAATAACCATGCTTTAAAATTTGTACCTGGGCGGAATTTTTCCTTGTTAGTCAACGCTCTAAAAGAAGTCTCTTGAAAAAGATCTTTTGCATCTTCTGTATTCTTGGTCAGATTATACGCAAATGCATGGAGCAATTTTGACATTCCCTCGAAGCGACCGTTGAATTCTATTGTTGACATAATCAAATTTGTTTTGAGAGTAATTTAATAGATTGTTCAAATTGTTATACAAATATACTCTTTCTGTTAAACAAAATCAAGATTTTGATTGAACAAAAAGTAGTCCGACATGAGACATTTGATGTCTATACATCTATATTTAATCACAAAATGCTGATAATCAACCAATTATAAAGACAAAGTTGAAAAATAAAAATATTTAAACTTTCAGTAATTATTGAAACTTTTAGCTTTGTTTCAGTATTCATTGAAAATTTGGCTACTTTGTTTAACATTTCTCCAAATAGGAGTCATCCCGAATTTTTTAAAGTGAAATTTTTTATTGAGAGTTGAGTAATATTTCTGACGGTTCCGCTTTGCTATGGCTAAATGGTTTTGAAAACTATAAAACAATAGCGCAGCGAAACCATAGCGAAGCGGAACCATTTATTTTATTCTAATGAAAAATCCCGAATTCTCTATTTCGAAAATTCGGGATGATTGATATCGTTATCAAAAAATATCTATTTCTGTGCTTTTGCTACTAAATAAATCGCAACAATAGAAAATACGATATTTGGAATCCAAACTCCTAGCATCGAAGGTAAACTTTCATTTGTAGCAAAAGTGATTGAAAACTTGGAAAGAAAAATAAAAATCGCACCAATCCCTATTCCTATTGCTAAATGCAATCCCATTCCTCCTCTTACTTTTCGTGCAGCAACTGCTAAACCAATAATGGTCAAAATCAGAATGGTAAATGGTTCCGCAGAACGTCGATGTAGTTCCGTTTCATATTTTTTGATATTCCCTTTTCCCTTCCTCCGCTGAATCGCCATAAATTCCATTAGCTGAGGCGAAGTCATCATTTCTTTGTCCTCATCATAATAAATAAAATCCTGACTCGTCAAATTCAAAGTGGTATCCAACTCTCCTCCCTCTTCAATTAATATTGATTCTCGTTTATCATTGAAGGTTCGAATTTCATAATTTTTAAATTGCCATTTATTGGGCGGCCCTTGCCACTTTGCAATACCCGCTTTAAAAAGATAGGTCAACTCATTATCTTTTATCGTCTCTATTCTAATGTTTTTTATGGAGGTGTCTCTTTTGTAGTAGCGATCTACATATACCTTTTGATTAGGGCCAACAAAAAGATGAATATTACTATCTTTCCCTTTATCACTATGCTTATAAATATAGGTGTGCTGAAAATTCCAATGCGTTTCATTCGCCATAGGAATTATATAATGATTTCCTAGAAGATGCAATCCCGCTAAAAATCCACCTGCAACTAAATAAGGAAGCATCAATCTTTTAAAACTAATCCCTGCATTAAAAATGGAAATGATTTCGGAATTAAAAGCCATTCGAGAAGTAAAGAAAACAACTGCTATCAAAACACCAAGTGGAAATAATAAACCATTGATCCATAACACCCAATTCAAATAGTAGTCTACCAAAATCTGTTTGATCGTAACTGGCTCTTCAATAAAATCCTCTACTTTATCACTAAAATCTATAATGACTGATATCAACGTAATCATCAGCACCGTAAAGAAAAAGGTGGATAAGAATTTTTTAATAATATACCAGTCCAGTTTTTTTAGCATTTGTTATGTTTGAGTGATTTTTTTTAGTGATGAGTTATAAGTGATGAACGATGAGTTGCTATAATTTTATATTATGGTTTTGTTAAAACTTATCATTATTAACGCACCACGGTTGTTACGTGAATTCGATCGTGGTTCGTGGTTCGTCAAGCGAAGCGTCCGTGGTTTGTATTAAAGTCTTCTAGTAACGTTAACGACCATTTCTTTTTTCCATTCATAAAAATCACCTTCTATAATATGCTTTCTAGCTTCGCCTACCAACCAAAGATAAAAACTCAAATTATGTAAGGAGGCAATCTGAGCTGCTAATAATTCTTTGCATTGAAAGAGGTGACGTAAATATGCTTTTTTGTAAAAACGACTTGTGGTACAAGTACTCTCTTCATCAATCACACTAAAATCATTTTTCCATTTTGCATTTTTCATATTCAGAATTCCCTTCGAAGTAAAGAGATGACCATGACGTGCGTTTCTTGTTGGCATCACACAATCAAACATATCAATTCCTAAAGCGATACATTCTAAAAGATTTTCAGGAGTTCCTACGCCCATCAAATAACGTGGTTTATCTTTTGGTAAAATACCACACACAATTTCAGTCGTTCGATACATTTCTTCTGCTGGTTCTCCTACTGCCAATCCTCCAATTGCATTTGCAGGGCGATCAAAAGATGCAATTGTTTCGGCGGATTGTTTTCGTAAATCTTTGTAAGTACTTCCTTGTACGATGGGGATTAGGGTTTGTTCAAAACCATACTTTGGCGCTGTGCTATCAAATCTATCACAACATCTTTTGAGCCAACGGTGTGTCATCTCCATTGACTTTTTTGCATATTTAAAATCACAAGGATAAGGAGTACATTCGTCGAATGCCATGATGATGTCAGCTCCGATAGTACGTTGAATATCCATCACATTTTCAGGGGTAAAAAAATGTTTGGAACCATCAATATGAGATTTAAAAGTAACGCCTTCTTCTTTTATTTTTCTTTGGCTACTTAAGGAATAAACTTGGTAGCCTCCACTATCTGTCAAGAGTGGTTTGTCCCATCCATTAAATTGATGAAGCCCTCCTGCATTTTCTAGAATTTCCATTCCTGGCCGCAGATAAAGATGGTAAGTATTTCCTAAAATAATTTGTGCCTTGACCTCATTTTCAAGTTCATGTTGATGAACTCCTTTTACTGTCGCAGCAGTTCCTACGGGCATAAAAATAGGGGTCTCGATTTTTCCATGTGCCGTTTCCACAATGCCTGCTCGCGCACTTGAATTGATATCTGTTTTTATTAAGTCAAATTTCATAGGGGGCAAAAATAGGGAAAATTAGAACCACAAAAGATACAAAAGGTGGACAAAAGTTTTTCACATAGTTTTTTGATTTTTTCAAAATACCGTGTGCAAAAAACTTTTGTCCACCTTTTGTATCTTTTGTGGTTCAGAAAAAAATTGCTATATCGAGAACCGATTACTATCCAATTTCAATAAAACACCAATCATGATGGAAAATGCCAAAAGAGAAGAACCTCCATAGCTAATAAAAGGAAGAGGAATACCGATAATCATGACTAATCCCATAGTCATTCCGATATTTATAAAAAAGTGGGCAAATAAAATCCCTGCTACGCCATATGCATAGCACCTCGAAAAATCAGATCGTTGGCGTTCTGCTAAAACTGTTATTCGATATAGAAAAAGTAGATAAAGCACAATGATTCCAAAGACTCCAACGAACCCTTGTTCCTCTCCGACCGTACAAAAAATAAAGTCCGTAGAGTTCTCAGGAACGTAATTATATTTAGTTCTTACCCCTTGCAAAAATCCTTTTCCATCCAATCCTCCTGAACCAATCGCTAGTTGTGATTGACGTAAATTATAAACGGCATCTTTATCTGCTTTGTCAGGATTAAGCCAAACATTAATTCTAGATTGTTGGTGAGGTTTGAGTATATTATTAAAGGCGAAGTTTGCCCCATATGCAAATAATCCTCCAAAGATCAACAATGGTAAAAGCAATGTTACTAATTTCTTTTTTCCATTTCTCCAAAGTAAAAAAGAGAGCACAGGAAGCATCAAAAAATTAAGGGCAAATATTTCTCTATAGAAGGGATGAAAAAAATAAAGCCCTGCTACCGTTGCTATTACAAGTGCTAAAAATCCTATTGCCCATTTCTTCCTTTCATTCTTTATATTGTAAATAAAAATGGCCGAACCGATGGTAATGAATCCTAGAATGACATAGTAAGGTTCATACATCAAAGAGACAATGAATAGACCTGCAATCGTAAACCCAACAACATAAAGATTAGCAGAAAGACCTTCTCGATAAAATAGAATCATAAAGGATGTAAAAACAATTGCGGAACCTGCATCAGGCTGTACAAGTATCAACGCCATTGGAATGATAAACAATGTAAATGCAACAATCTGAGATTTAAATTCCCTTAAATCTGTATTATAGGAACTTAAATAACTGGCCATTGCCAAACAGGTTCCAAACTTAGCAAACTCGGAGGGTTGTAAACTAAATCCACCTAAACTAAACCATGAGGTGGCGCCATTTATTTTTTTTCCAAAAAATAAAACGGCGATTAAGGACAAGATCGTCAAAGCATAAATTACATACGAAACGGTTCTCCACACTTTCCATTCAATAAATGAAATCCCAACAATAAGTATAAATGATAATCCAATAAATGCACCTTGCTTTATTGCAGTGGGACTGAAATCCATAAAACTCGCTCCTTTCCCAGTTGCAGCCACAATCATCATCCAACCAATGCCAACCAAACCAAAGTAACAACTTATGGTTTGCATATCAATGTTTTGTAGTCCGACATTTCTTCTAGGTCGAATACTCATACTTGTGGAGGTGAATTTTGGAAATCAATTAATTATTTAGAACTTCAGAAATGAACACATCACTCTTCGTCAAAATCGCACTTGGATAATCTTTCTTTAATTCTTTGAGGGTGCGGGTGGCATCTAACTTGGTGGCGTAAGCACCTGCTTTTAACTTGTAATAAGGTTTAGCATGTTCCCAGTTCACTCGAATAGTAGGATGTTTTTGGGTAAAATTAGCTTCTTCTCTTTCTACTTTTCTTCTATCTGCTGTTGCCATTAATTGGATACGCCATCCTGAAATAGAAGTAGACATTCTATTTTGATCTAAATGTCTTTGTAACAAACTACTTACATTGGTGTCTTCTGTAATCACAACTTGTGCTTTTACACTTACAAAACAGAAAAACGAAAACAATATTATACTAATAACCTTCTTCATGATTTTTTACTTTAAGTAATGATAAAATAATAAGTTCAGCATTTTGACGGATTCCCCGACTAATCATTCAGGCGGAGAATCCGTCAAGATGTGGAAGTTATTGTTTTATCATTACTGAGTCCTTTTACAATTTTAACGCCTGAGGAAGTCCCAATTCTATCTGCTCCTGCATTAATCATTTTCTGTGCTTTTTTAGCACTTCGAATTCCTCCCGAGGCTTTGATTTTTATGGTGTCTGGTAAATTTTTTCTTAAAAATTCTACGACTTCTACAGAAGCTCCATCCCCATTAAATCCTGTTGATGTTTTAACGAAATTTACTCCTGCAACTACACATATCTCACAAAGTTTTTTAATTTCTTTTTGGTTTAAGGTAGCTGTTTCCAATATCACTTTGATCGATTTACCTTTCATTTGAGCAGCAACGGTCATTGTTTCAATATCATTCTTCACGTAACTCCAATCTCTACTTTTAACCGCACTTAAGTTAATAACAACATCAATTTCGTCTGCCCCATCATCAATCGCTTTATGGATTTCAGCAGCTTTGGAAGGAGTTGCACTATAGCCCATTGGAAATCCAATAACGGTTGCTACTTTGACTTTACTTTCCTTAAGAAATCTCGTAGCATTTCTTACAAAATATGGTGGAATACAAACGGCAAAGAAATTATGTTCTTTAGCCTCTTGACATAGTTTTTCAATATCTCTAAGTCTTGTACTTGCTTTCAATGTGGTGTGATCGATATAATCACTTAGTTTATTCCCTTGCAATGTTATCTCTTTTTTATACAAATTTCAAAATCTAGTCTTCTCATCGGTCATTGGAAAAAGGAATCTCAATTTAGGTTTGCTGCAAGATATTAATAAACTATTAGTTCCAATATTTTTTGCAAAAAAAAACATGAATCATCCCAAATTTTAAAAGTGGTATTTTAAATCAAGAATTGAGTAATATCTTTACATATTTCTGATGGTTGTATGGTTTCGCTTCATTTATTCTAAAGAAAAAATCCCGAATTTTCTATTACGAAAATTCGGGATGATTTATATTTTTATATTTTTTATGAAAATATTCTAAAATAATCCTTTGATTACATCTTCCTCCGTAATTCCATCCGCTTCTGCTTTATAATTTCTAACAATACGATGACGTAAAACATAATTTGCAATCGCTTGTACATCTTCAATATCTGGAGAATACTTTCCACTAATAGCAGCATGACATTTTGCTCCCAAAACTAAATATTGTGAAGCCCGAGGTCCTGCGCCCCATGAAATATAATTATTTACTTCTGCTGTTGCCTTTGGAGTATTTGGTCGAGTCTTCGTTGCTAAACTAACTGCATATTCCAATACATTATCTGCAATCGGAATTCTACGAATTAATTGCTGGTATGCTAAAATTTGCTCACCCGTTACAATATTTTTCAAGTCGTAAGTATTATTTTTTGTAGTTGCTTTTACAACTGCAATCTCCTCTTCATAAGAAGGATAATCCAAAGGAATGTTAAACATAAAACGGTCTAACTGCGCCTCAGGCAAAGGATATGTTCCTTCTTGCTCAATCGGATTTTGTGTAGCTAACACAAAAAATGGAGCAGGTAGTTTATGTCGAGTTCCACTTACCGTTACTGAACGCTCTTGCATCGCCTCTAAAAGTGCTGCTTGAGTTTTAGGAGGAGTACGATTAATCTCATCCGCCAAAACGATATTGGCAAATAAAGGCCCTTCATAAAATTGAAATTGGCGATTATCTCCCAAGATTTCAGATCCTGTAATATCGGAAGGCATCAAGTCAGGTGTAAATTGAATTCTTTTAAAACTCAAATCCAGTACTTCTGAAATAGTACTTACTAGTAAGGTCTTCGCAAGTCCCGGTACTCCAACCAAAAGGCTGTGTCCATTACTAAACATAGAAATGATTACAGCTTTGACTACATCATTTTGACCTATAATTACTTTTGAAATTTCAGAGGTGAGTGCTTGATATGAATTTGCTAACGCATCAACTGCTTCTACTTCGGATTTATGTGCTGTTTCAGCCATTGTCTTTTTTTGATATATTTAAAAATTACCTCAATCCTAATTGAAGGACAAAGAGATTCTTGAGAAGACGCAAATTTATTAAAAAAATGTCAGATATGTAACGCTTAAATGAAAGGGTTTGTTTCGTGAGGCTAATTGAGTCAAAATAAAATGGGGATGTTAGCATCATTTAAGCTAACATCCCCATTTCATTTTATTTTAGATTATGAATTAAGGATTCAAGATTGTCCTTTTTACGTGAATCTAATTTATAAAAAATACACGTTTTTTGATATCCATAATCTTTGATCCATCATTTTGAATCTTTTTTCAAGGTTTACAATTTATCTAGAACATATTTTTGATATCCTCCATTGGTTCTGAATGTTCCACAATCATCACCAGTTGCAACTGGAAGATTTAAAATATAATCTAATTCACTTCGATAGTCATATGATCTTCGAGTTTGCATCCATTTAGTATCATCAATATCTAGAGTAGTCATGATATTAACGATTCCTGTTCTATCGAAAATAGATGATTTACAAATTAAGGAAACAGAAAATTCATCAACTTCTCTTGTCATCTCTTCATCATAATCTAGTTCTCCCAACATTTTTGCTGCATCCATTATAGTAGGAGACCCAGGAGGAGCTGCAATTCCTTTTACAAAATTATTAAGTGTAGTCGTATTAAATTCATTAATCAAACGATTCAAAACATATCGCTTATGCATAAGTGTTGCTTCAAAAGTTAGAATGTAATACAATTCATATTCTTTATTCAATGACTTTAATAACCCTGTGGAAACATAAAGGTGCCCTCCTGGAGTTACAAAAGCAGTACGTTCCATTTCTAAATCTAAAATTGTCACTTCCCACTTTCTAGTTTTATCCCAGCGGTCATCTGTAGGTGATTGTCCATCATTTTTTACAACGTTAATAGCTTGATCATACAATTTTTGTACATACCAATAGGTGGAATCGTATTGTGAACTATGTACTAAAATAGGAAACTGATCCATATCAGAAGCAATTTTTATCTTCATGAGATCTCCTAATTGTTCTCTTTTTTCTTTGGTAAATTCACTTGGTGCAGGAATATTTTCTTTTCGGCAGGAGGACACAAGTATTAATATTCCGAATAGGAATATTAAGAAAAAAGGTTTGTGTTTAAAAAAAAGGTTTGTTGTTATTCTCATTAGTTGTTCAATAGTGTTGAAAATCGGTTTGGAATATCTAAGCAATAAATTCTGATTTTGCGAATGTTGTATGTTCAGGGGAGATGCAAAAACGATAGATAAAATTTACGCTTAGGTTTATCTTTTATGTTTGTCACAAAACAAAAGCAAAAACCTGACCAATTTTCGTTAAAAGGTAATTTTTCAAAAAGTTTATTTATTTTTCGGAACACATTGATTTTCAACGTATTAGAAAAAATAAAATAACATAAATTGTATCAGGTTTGGTTTAAAATAAAATGGGTGGTTCTAGCTACCGAAAATAATAGTGAAGGGTCACAAAATTAGAGGTTAAGAGGTTGAAGGGTAAATAATTAGGAAGGAATTACATACAATTTAAGTCTTTTCTGTCATAAAAACACGAGTAAAACAAAATTCTTTCCCATTAAACAATCCTAAATCACTCAACTTCAATTGAGGGATGACTAAAAGTGCCATAAATGATAGCGTCATAAAAGGTGCAGTCAAAGTACAACCCAATTCTTTTTTGACAAATAAATCAATTTCAGAATAATCTTGAGCAACTTGATAACCATCTGCATTAGTCATTATCCCTGCAATGGGTAGTGGCAAGACTTTTTCAATCTCTCCACTTACTGCTGATATTCCGCCTTTATTTTCAATAATTAAATTTACAGCTTGGCAAATTGCTTTATCATCAATTCCTACAGCTATGATATTATGAGAATCATGTCCGACACAAGATGCAATAGCTCCTTTCTTTAAATTAAAGTTATGAATGAATGCTATCACAGGTGGAACATTTTTATAGCGATTGACTACGGTCATTTTTAAAATATCGTTTTCCACATCTGAAATTGCGAAGCCGTCCTTAATTTTTGTTTTGGAAAAAAAACTGTCGGTTACGATTTCTCCATTGATGGCTTTGATGACTTGAATCTGATCGCCTTCTGCTTTGAGTTGAAAATCTTGTGGTGATTTTTTTTCTGTAAAAAAATTATTGATGATTTTTGATTCTACGGGTTGGATAAAACTTTTATTATTTTCAGCGACTAGTTCTCCATTGATATAAGTTGCTTTTACTTTAAAATTTTGTAAATCATGAACTAGAATAAAATCTGCATCATCTCCTACTCGCATTTGTCCAACTTCTAAATTGTAATGTTCAACAGGATTGATACAAGCAGCTTGTAACACATCAAATACATCACAACCATTCGCTACTGCTCTTGCTGCCAGTTGATTAATATGTCCTTCAATCAAATCATCAGGATGTTTGTCATCCGAACAAAACATCATTCGATCTGCATAGTTTGGTAGCAAATCAATGAGCGCATCAAAGTTTTTCGCTGCGCTTCCTTCTCGAATTAAAATTTTCATTCCCAACTGTAATTTCTCCAATGCTTCTTCGTAAGTAAAACATTCATGGTCTGTAGAAATTCCTGCGGAAATATATTTCTTAGCATCTTCTCCTCGAACTCCTGGCGCATGCCCGTCGATTGGTTTTCCCAATTCTTTGGCGACTGCAATTTTTGCCATTACTGCTGCATCATCAAAAAGAACACCTGGGTAGTTCATCATTTCTGCCAGATATTTGATGTCGTCGTTTTCTAACATTTCTCTTACGCCATCAACTCCAATTACTGCTCCTGCCGTTTCGAAAGAAGTGGCTGGCACACATGAAGGTGCTCCAAAATTGAATTTCAGGGGAACTTGTTTTCCATTTTCAATCATAAAATAAACGCCTTCGATTCCCATCACATTGGCAATCTCGTGCGGGTCGGAAACGGTGGCAACGGTTCCATGTGTTACTGCCATCCTCGCAAACTCCGAAGGAATCAACATCGAACTTTCAATATGAACATGTGCATCAACAAAGCCCGGCATCAAGTACAAATCACTTTTGCCTTCTTTCTTTTCGATGCTTTTTATTTTTCCATTTTGAGTAGTGACTTCGCCAAAGAAGATTTGACGGTTAGGAATATCGATGATGTTTGCGGAAATGGTCATATGCCTTTTTCTATATCGTTTATTTCGTCATAAATTTCAGCTACTGAAATTTCAACTCCAAGAGAATAAATTTTTATTTTATCTTCTAAATTAGATGCAAAAGAAATTCTCCAAAGTTCATCATCTTCTTTGTAATAGGTATGCACTTCTACTCTTTCGGCATTGACTAAAATATATTCTTTAAAAGATGGAATTTTACTGTAGAGACTGAGTTTTGTATTTTTATCATACACCGCAGTACTTGCAGATAAAACTTCAACTACCAAAATTGGATTAAGCAGTTTTGTTTTTTTCTCATCTGCGAATTCACGATCGCCACAAGCTACAGAAAAATCAGGATAAACATAACGATTGATAGATTCGATCATAACTTGTTGGTCGCTACTATACACTTGACAACCTTTTCCTGATAACGCTATTTTGAGTTGAGTACTGACATTGACCGAGATGGCATTGTGATTGGAAGTTCCACCTGCCATTACATATATTTTACCATTGTGGTATTCTAATTTTTCATCTGATTGCTCAAGGATAGAAAAATATTCTTCGACGGTGTAAAATCTATCTTCTAATGCACCCATGTTCTTTTTTTTATAAAGATAAATTTATTTTTCTAAAAACGCTTGTAAAGCTTTTGTACATTTTTCTTTATCAAAGTACCACGCACTATACGGTAATGTAAATGTACTCAATCCTACTCTTTCCAGCATTCGCCATCTTTCAATAGGCAATGCTTCTTCAAATTCTCCTGGGTAGCCGATTAAATCGACGCAATAAGTTTTTCCATTATTCACGACTACGATATCAATTTCAGTTCCTGCAATGGGGAAAGCGATATGAATATCTTCAATTCCAAAAGAACGAATATTTTCTAAAACTTCTTCTAAAAAATCATCTTTTGGTTTTTGTTCTAAAGATGTATTTGTATTGTTATATTTATTTTTAATACTAAAAATAAATCGTGCTAGTAAAGTATCCTGTTTAATTTTTTTATTTTGAAAAGAAATAAAAACATGTTGCAACGACCTCGCACGAGTGATACTTACATTGAATACATCTTCTCTTCTCAAATAATTGAATGCCGCAGAATGACTCTCATTATCCAATGCAAAAGAAATAAACATCACTTCTTTTTCTTCCCCTTGGAAAGTATATGGAGTGCCTACTAGAACTTGATGGCGTTCCAATTCTTCTGCTGAAAATATTTTCAAACTCTGTCTTTGCATATAATCAACTTGATCTTTAAATGGCGAAAGTATTCCAATACTTTGGCAAAGATTAGGTGCCAATCGTTTTTCAGAATCAATGATCTCTTTGATCATTTCAAAAATAGCATCAGCTTCTTTTTTATTATAACCTGTTTTATTTCGGGTACCTTCAATTTGATGGAGAAATACATTCTGCCGAAGTACAGTCGCAGGACAAGCAGTCATCACATTTAAGTTATTGTCATAAAAATGCTGATTACTAAATTGAATAATATCGGGCATACTTCGATAGTGTTCATTTAAAAAATGAACTTGATCTTGATTTTTGATGGCATCAGAAACTAAATCGAGAATACTTTTATTTCTATAATCTAATTGGTCTGTATTGAAGTTTTTAAAATCAAATGCTTTGACCAACTGTTCTTGCTTACTGTTGGATAAAAATGAAATATGTCGAAGTTGTTTCGGATCTCCTACGATTATGGCAGATTTTCCTCTTTGCAAAATCGGAAGTGAACTTGCAATATCACATTGTGTCGCTTCATCAATAATCACTACATCAAACAATTCTTTTTCCAAAGGCAACACTCGATGAATGTCTGTAGAATTAGCTACCCAAATAGGAAGTGTTTTTAAAAGTTTTTTAAAATCAATTCCTTCAAAAAATGATTCTTTTCGATTGCCTGTTCTTGCCTTTAAAGCTTTCAATAAATCTTGTAACGCTTTCCTAGATTTACTCAAAGATTTATTTAAAATATTATGAAAATTTACTTGGATGAGTTGCTTTAGATTTCGATTCCGTTTTAATAATTGGCTTTCTAACAAAAACATATTTTCCCAAAGTGGAACTTCATTATTAATTTTTCTAGTAAGGAAATACATTTTAATTTTTTGAAAAAAAGAATTTTCATAACCGTATAAAAAAACTCCTCTTTGAGATTCGTCTTTGGTTCTTGAAGTTATTTTTTTTTCTAATTTCTTTAATGCATTCACCTCGTTGGTTACTTTGCGGCTTAGCTGTTTTAATTTTTTTTGCTCGGTAGGTACAACTCCAATTCCACTTAATAAGTTTCCTAGTCGTTTTTGTAAAATCTTTTTATAGTCTTTTTTACTGGCTCGAACGACAACACCTTTTAATCCAAAATCTTTTTCGATTTTATCGGCAACAACATT
>Ga0114957_1003208_pt1 | contig 14919 bp, 11 predicted proteins | sample BantaG_FD_87175 | JGI IMG/M metagenome (GOLD analysis project Ga0114957, IMG submission 87175) | Marine algal microbial communities from Bantry Bay, Ireland - BantryBay_4 metaG | ecosystem: Host-associated > Algae > Red algae > Unclassified | place: Bantry Bay, Ireland | collected 2014-11-21 | reverse complement strand
GAGGTTTTGTCCTCGAAGACCATCAACGATGCAGAGGCTCTCGCCGCTAGAGTTGAAGGCGTTGTGGATCTCGATAATCAGCTGATTTTAGAAACCAATGTCACTGAACGGTTAGACAATTCGATAGGCGAATTGGCGAGCGAATCGCGTAACGTACTCTCAAACTTGCCGTTGTACGTATTGGCCGCCGCGATTTTGTTCGGTAGCTGGTTTCTAGGGCGATGGGTTTCACGGCGACGGAGTCTGCTGAAGACTGTTGCTCCCAATTTATTTATCGCCGAACTACTGGGAAACATACTCTGGCTGCTGGTTGTGCTGGCTGGCGTGTTTTTGGCATTGCATCTACTTGATGCAACCGATCTTATAACGACCGTGCTCAGCGCAGCAGGAATCTTTGGTCTGGCCGTGGGCTTTGCGGTTCGAGACACGGTTGAAAACTATATCGCCAGCATATTGCTCAGCCTGAGAAATCCGTTTAAAACGAGAGACTACATCGAAGTCGACGGTCAACAAGGCAGTGTTGCCAGACTCACCTCTCGGGCAACCATACTGGTGTCTCCTGACGGCAATCACATCCGCATACCGAATTCAGTAGTCTACAAGTCGGTTATCATCAATTACACTCGAAACCCTGTTCGGCGATTTGAGTTTAATGTTGGCATCGATAGTGGCGATGACATTCAGGCTGCTCAGAAATTGGCATTGAATACGCTTCGTGACATTCAGGGTGTGCTCGAAGATCCTAACCCGTCTATTATTGTTTCGGAGCTGGGGGAGTCGAATACAACGTTATTGGTCAGGGGCTGGATAGATCAGCGCGAGAATGATTTGTTGAAGGTGCGTGGTGAAAGCATCCGACGCATTAAAGAGGCTTACGACTCTGCTGGTATCGTAATGCCAGAACCGATTTACCGGCTTGTGTTAACGGATGCAACCCAAAAAAGCGTGCCGGCAATAGACGCCAATAATTCGGTATCGTCGCCATCGAAAAGTACGCCGGAAGATCCCGTACAGGACACTCGCCCTGAGCGAGCGATAGAGGCGACAATCGATGCCGAGTTATCGCGTGCAGAGGAGGAAAATCTGCTATCCAGCGCCACCGCACAGGAGTGAACTGATTTCTTTACAAATTGTTTGCAAGCTGATAGCAAACTGTTTGTATTGACACTTTGAATTCTGCTTTTGGAAACTACACAATTTCTCAATTCACGAGAATGTATTCGATTGGCTGATCATTAGGCAGAAAGTAAATGTCGATTATTGTCGTTTTGCTTAATCGGTTGACGAATGATGCCTGCAGGCAACGTTTGGTAGTATTCTGCAACCTGAAAAAGAGTCAAAATTTGACCAAATTTATTTTCAGAAACAGCACACCGGTTATCGCTGTGCCGCCGATTGTAATCTATCGTAACTTTCCATTAATCAAAATCTAAACTTGTAAGCAATTGTATGTGTTGCTTAATACGGTAGCCAGTGAATTAGTTACTGCATAACAGTGATTTCAGCATAGTTGGTATCACCTTTTCTTGCTTCACCAATAATAAAAGTTGATATCCCCAACTCATTGATGCCCCGTTATCGATACCCCTAAGTAAGAGTAGGCCGACTATACTGGTCGCAGGTACAAGCTTAAGGGCTGCAGTATGGAAACGCTCACGCGAAATAAACCGCCTGAAGCTCAATCGGAATCGACTGCATCAAATACAGAAAATCGGTCGCACGGACTGAAAAAGCCCGGTATCCAGCCACCTGAGTTGGCCGACGGAAAGTTAGGTGAGATCCAAAAGCTGTTGTTTGGGCAACAACTATCGTCGAATAATGAGCAATTGTCCTCGCTTCAACAGTACATTGACCAGCAATTGGCGGCCCTACGAGATGACTACGCGAAATATATTGCCGATTCGCAAGTCCGTTTTAACTCGATGGAAAGACGATATTTAGACGATGGTTACCAACGATTAGCGGCAATCGAGAAGAGACTGAACGATCCAGCGTCACGTATCGCTGATATTGACGAAGTTATCGACCCGGTACTGCGCAAGAATCTCGAAAATGAAAATCGATTGCGAAAAGCGCTAAATCCTGTTCTCGTCGAGCAGTTTCACCAAACAGCGAGACAAGAGCCCGACGTCATGGCTGAAGCGCTGTTTCCGATTTTAGGGCCGGCAGTTCGCAAAATGATTGCGAATTTGTTATCGCCAGATAAGACCTCAAAACGCGCTTACAAGCTTGAGCAGTTACTGTTGATTGATAAGGAGAGCGGGCTTCCCATTTGCCAGGCTACCTCTGACACCGTTGTTTCAAGAGATGCGGACATGGTGAGTGGCATGCTTAGCGCAATTCAATCATTTGTTCACGATGCCTTTTCTGCAGATGAGTTCGATGGTCTGAATACACTGAAAGTGGGTGAGCTCTCGGTCTGGATTGAATGGGGTCCGTCGTCGGTACTTGCGGCCGTTCTCAGAGGCGCTCCCCCAAACCACTTGCGTGAAGCAATGCAGATTTATCTGGAACACGTGCATGTCGATAACGAGGCAGCACTTCGTCACTACAGTGGCGATACGGATCAGTTTGCCCATTTAAAGCCAGGCTTGCTCGATTTATTGTCAAATCATGACGGTCGTTTGCAAACGCGCTTTCGTAATCTGTCACCCACAATCAAACGGTGGTTTGTTGCTGGTTTAATTGGATTGTTATTTATAGTCGGTTGGGCCTTTTACGATGCAAATGATTCTCGTCGGTGGCAACGTTATATTGATGGTTTAAACGCAATACCGGGAGTGTTGGTTCTACATCATGAAAGAGGGTTTAGAGATTATCGAATAGTCGGTTTGAAGGACCCGATGGCTAGCTTGCCAGATACGCTGTCTAATTTAGCTGGTATCAACGCATCTCACATTACTCATCAGTTTGAGTCTTATCAGGCATTACATCCAGCGCTGGTACTGCAGCGCCTGAGATCAGTGATAAACGTTCCTGCAGATGTCACTCTGTTACTGGAAGACTCTGTTCTTAAAATTTCAGGCAACATTGACTATCAGTGGTTAAAACTGGTTCGTCAATACACGGCTTCCATAGCTGGAATTAATAGCGTCGTTTACTCTGGAAGCTAGAGTCCTATAGGAAATAAAGTTTATGTTGCAGAAAAAGGTATGCTTGCTGGGTTCTTATGCTGTTGGTAAGACAAGCTTAGTGCGGCAATTTGTAGACAGCATATTTTCTGAGACTTACAAGACCACCATTGGCGTGATGATCGATAAAAAGAACGTAAAGTCGGGTGATAACGAACTGACGCTGGTTATTTGGGACGTTTATGGAGAGGATAGTCATCAATCGGTTGCTCCTGCTTATATGCGAGGTATGGCCGGGTATCTGCTGGTTGTGGACCTGACTCGTCCCAATACGTTGAAAAGTGCGGATGCTTTGATGAAACTAGTCGGTAAAACAGTCGGAGACAAACCGTTTGTTCTTGTGAAGAACAAAGTCGATCTTAAAGATGACTGGATTACTGAAAGCGAGGATTTACGGGCACTCGAAGCAGTTGCGTTTGCTACGATTGAAACGAGTGCCAAGACGGACATTGGTGTGGATGCAATGTTTGAAGTTTTGGCCAATGCACTTTGTGTTGATGCCCGGCTGAGTTCCGATGCTACCTAGTTTGCCCGAAGCCGTTCGGCGGTATTTGGCAGAAGCGGCAGATAATATTATCAATCCTGCCTATTTTCGGTTAGATAAAAACAATCGCATTATGCTGTGCGGTGGTGACTTGAGCCAGTGCGGTGTGCAGTGGGTTGATATCACCAAACCGATCGATGAACAGGTTGATTTTCTGTTTGGTTTGCTTCCCAATCATGATGCACCGGTTGTGATCCGCAATGCGCAAACCAAAAGAGAGCAGTTTGTCGATTTGCACCTGTTTTTAGATGGCGGAAAGCAATGGGTATTGCTTTGCAATAACACCAAGGCAGCATTGCAATTGCAACTGGAGCAACAGAACCGGTTGAACATTGACTTCATCAACGAAAAAAGAATTGGATATCGATAACTTGTTTTACATAAATGCTGGGTGCTCGCGCCGCGACCATTTAGATATTAGCGTTTCAGTGAAATTGCACTAGCACTGCCGCTCTGTGCGCAAATTCAACTTCTAGACTTGGTAGTTATGGACAAAATACGTGATCGTAGCAAACGACAAACCCCGAAAAATCGGAGGACGTCAGAAAGTGCCTCGGCAAAGCCGTTACCTTCGGAGCCGGAGCACGATACTGATGAGTTGACGGACGGGGAGGTTGACCAGGGTGTAAACGAATTTGGCGATGATACTATCGTGTTGGACGGTTTTTTACCATCCAGCCTTAGCAATGACAAGCCCACCGAAGAGGCGGTACCAGTAACGGCAATTGGTGCATCGGCGGGTGGATTAGAACCGATTGAGCAGTTCTTTGATGCTATGCCGGTTAATTCTGGCTGTGCATTTGTCATCATTCAGCACTTATCTCCGGACTTTAGAAGCCTGATGGATGAGCTGCTTGCCCGACACTCATCCATGTCAATCTATCGAATTACCGATGGAATGAAAGTCCAGCCTAATTCGATCTACCTGAATCCGCCACGTTCAGTCATGACAATTTCGAACAATACGCTGCTGGTCAAAGCGATTAAAGACAAAGAAGCGGTTTATCTTCCCATCGACATTTTCTTTGATTCTCTCGCAGCAGATCGCGGTGATCAAGCGATTGGATTGGTGTTATCTGGTACTGGGTCGGATGGCACTCGAGGCAGTCGGCGAATTGAAGCTGCCGGTGGAAAAGTATTGGTGCAAGATCCTCAAACCACTCGCTTTGATGGCATGCCACGCTCAGTATTGTCGGAGGGGTACTCGACACTGGTTGCATCACCTCACGTGCTTGCACAATCTGTACAAAGACTAATCAACAACGAATCGCTCAGCGGATTGGACACCAGTGAGCGTAAGCCCATGGATGACCCGTTATCTGATGTGTTGTCCATGCTCAAGCACAGTCACGGAACCGATTTTCTGCAATATAAGGAACCCACAATTCATCGTCGCATAGAGCGGCGCGCGCACATGCGCGGTCTAACCGATATTGATGACTACAGAGATGTTTTAAGCACCGATGAGTTTGAGCTTGAAGAGCTCTACGCTGATTTACTAATAGAAGTGACCGAATTCTTTCGCGATAGAGACGCGTTTGCCATACTGCAAAGCCAAGTCGTGATGAAACTGACTGAAAATCTGAAAGACGGTGGTAGTTTACGTGTCTGGGTTCCTGGATGTGCCAGTGGTGAAGAAGCTTACTCGATAGCTATTTTGCTACAGGAGCGAGCCCGTGCTTTGGGAATTTTCCTGCATCTGAAAATCATGGCTACCGATATTCATATTCGTTCAATGAATCAGGCGAGTTCTGGTATCTATAATGAAGAGGCTCTAAAAAATCTGCCTCGTGATCTTATCGATCGGTATTTTGATTGTGCCGATGGCCAGGCGCAAATAAAACCAAATTTACGCAACATGGTGTTTTTTAGTACCCATGATGTCACGCGAGATCCACCGTTTACCCGAATAGATCTTATTAGCTGCCGCAATCTTCTTATTTATTTGAAAGAAGATGCACAGGAACGAGTAATGAACTTATTACATTTCTCGTTGCGCAAAGACGGGTATCTGTTTCTCGGTCCGAGTGAGCACATTGGCGCTATCGCGCATGAATTCGATTCTGTTAGTGAGAAATGGAGAATCTTCAAAAAAAGGCGAGATGTCAAGTTGTTGGAGTCTGAATCGATATTTAAAACAACGGCTATGGCAGCCAGTGTAGCGCGAACCGGGGTTAGTCAACGTCGGGTAATGAAGACTCAGAATGGTTTTGAGGACGATACAATCCCATTTAAACGTGCGCACCGAGCTGCGCTGGAAACGATTGTCGCAAGGTATGCCCCTCCTGGTTTTTTGCTAACAGAGGATGGTGTGGTTGTACACATATTCGGCAACGCCGGAGAGCTAATCCCGCTGCAATCCGGTTCGTTCAGTAAACGCATTGTTGATCTTATAAGGCCAGAACTTAAAGTTATTGTTACCGCTGCAATTGACAGCAGTAGATCAAAAGAATTTACAGGGTTTAGAAGGGCTGCGTACGTAAAGGACGATGGCGTTACTGCAACAACCTACGAGGTTTCGCTTGTACCGATGGAGTTACCGGGTGAGGCGCTCAGATTCCAGTTGTTGTCAATAGATAAAACCAAATCTGTTGAAGGTGAGCCGAAGAATGCTGTTGCTGTCAGTCCTGTCGAAATCGCTGAGTTTGATTCTTCCCAGGTGCTTCAACAACGAATCTCTGTTTTAGAACATAATCTGCAGTCTTCAGAAGAAAGTCTGCAATCCACCATTGAAGAACTGGAAACAAGTAATGAAGAGCTTCAGAGTACTAATGAAGAGCTTATGTCTACAAACGAAGAGCTTCAGAGCACCAATGAAGAACTACATTCTGTTAACGAAGAACTATACACCGTAAGCGCCGAACATCAACGCAAGAATGAAGAATTAACCGAACGTGAAACCGATATTGATGTACTGTTGCAGTCGTCAAAAATTGGCACAATTCATTTAGATGAGCAGCTGCGGTTACGCCGATATACCAACAATGCTCGAAGTGTCTTCAATATTTTGCCACAGGATGTTGGGCGGCCAATTGAGCACATTACCATCCGCTCGTTGACACAGAATATCCCAAAACTAATTGAGAATGCTAATCAGTTTGGAAAGACCCACGAAACTCAGGTGACGGTAGATGAATATGTTTTTCTCTTAAGAATAATGCCGTACCGGTCTGATGACCATGACCCTAACGGCGTCTTGATTACTGTCATTGATATAACTGACGTGGAACAAGTGCGCGGACAGCTAAACGAACTGAATCTCGGGTACAAAGATTTAGTCGAAAACACCGATAGCTTTTTCTTCAGATGGGATGCATACACCGACAATATTACTTTTTGTAATGAAGTATTCGCCCGTAGATTTGATAAGACAGTAGACGATATAACTGGTGCAAGTGCTAAGGAGGTTCTTGATATTCCCATTGATGAAAATAAGATTGCGTATCGAGATTTAGTGGCACAGCTAGAGCCTAATGGCACAAATACAGCAACATTATCAGCAACGGGGCAGGACGGGCATGTTCGATACGCTCGAGTATTCACCAGGGCAATATCAACAGATGGTATAAACGTCAAAGAATTTCATGCAAATGGCTACGACATTACCGATGAACAGCTTTATAAAATTGCACTGGATCAGGCATTCGAGGCGTTAGCCAATGAATCGCTAAACACGAAACAGAAAATTGAAACTCTACTCAATATCGGTCTGGATTTTTATCAGCTCGATACGGCGCTTGTCAGTATGATTCTTCGACAAAAATATGAAGTTGCTTTCGTTCAATCTCGTAAAAAGATCTCTTTGAAAACGGGTTCGTCGATGCAACTTAGCCAAACCTTTTGTAATCAGTTTTTGGACTCGGACTCGTCGCTGTTGCTCGATAATGTGTCTAACAGCGATTTGAATGAATTGCCATGCCATAAGATTACCGGCATCGAAAGTTTTGTTGGAGCGACAGTTAGGACCATTAACGGGCCTTATGGCACAGTCAGTTTAAGTTCTAAAAAAGCACGAGGAAAACCATACGGCACACAAGATACTAACTTCGCTCTGTTTATTGGAAGCTGGATTGGATTTCTTTTGGGTAATGAAGAGCAGATCGAATTCATGACGAATCAGAATGAGTACTACCACAGCTTATTCAGGTCTGTTCCTGCCATGATGTTTCTCTGTGATAATGATGGACTTATAATCTCGGTCAGTGATCGGCTGTGCTCAAAATTGAATTTTCAGCATGACAACCTGGTTGGTAAGAACTGTCACGATATGTTTAGTGTGGACGATTCGAAAAAATTGAAAGCCACTTTGACCAAAGGGGATGGCAATCGGCAGCCATTCACATTCGCACTGGAGGATGGCGCAACCGTTGATGTTGAACTGAATAGCAGTATTAAAACTGTTGGTTCACTTCAGGGTGTTCGCATGGTCGTTTTGTCGGACGTGTCTGAACGGAATAAAGTGTCGCGTAATCTTGAGGATCAGAATCGACGACTTGAGGTGGCGAATGAGAACTTGAATAAGTTCGCGTTTGTTGCATCGCATGATCTGCAGGAACCACTTCGAAAAATCCAGCAATTCAGTGGTTTTCTTGAGGAGGATTTACAGAGTAAACTAAGCGATGATACGAAGTACCACTTAGGTGTCATCGTGGATGCTTCAGATCGTATGAGCACGTTAATCCAGGATCTGTTGAAATTCTCTGGTGCTACTCGTGAACAGCCGGAAATTGCGCTTGTTTCGTTGAATGCACTTATGCAGGAAGTCGTTGACGGACTAGCAACGCTAATTAATGAATCAAATGCAGAAATTCAGATAAACGCGTTGCCAACCGTATCGGGCGATATCAGTATGTTAAGACAATTATTTCTTAATCTAATTGGCAATAGTATTAAATATAGATCGGATAAAAGAACGTTGAAAATTACTGTCTCTGCGATAGGGTCAGACCTAAAGAATGGTGTTGAAATTGTCGATAACGGGATAGGTTTCGAGAATGAGTTTGCAAAAAAGATTTTCGAACCATTTAACCGACTTCACAGAAACAAAGACTTTAAAGGCAATGGAATAGGTCTTGCGATTTGTAGCACAGTTTGCGATAAGCACGGTTGGAAATTATCCGCAACTGGTGAAGAGGATGTCGGCAGTACTTTTACAATTGATTTTCAACGAAGCCTAGACAATGACACAAGTAAGCAAGACACCGATGCTATTGATGGTGGATGATGATGATGAAGACATCTACCTGACACGCCGCGCGTTTTGTGGATATTGCAATGAGCTGATATTCGATCACGTGCACAGTGGGGTAGAAATGTTTGACTACCTTGCTCGATGCGGCACAACCAGTGAAGCACCTGCAGTTCCCGATATGATTTTACTTGATATCAATCTGCCAAAAGAGAACGGGTTCACTATTCTGGTGCAATTGAGAAACAGTTCGTTTTCCCATTTGCCTGTATCGATGCTGACTACGTCTTCTGCTGCCCACGACATTCAACAAGCTTATCAACTCGGGGCTTGTTCCTATTTGTGTAAATCACCAGACAAGCAGGGGATGCAGGATGTAGCAAGGCATTTTTGTGATTATTGGTTTAATTTTGTGAAGTTGCCTATAGCTGCCTGAGTGCACTGGCAAACCGTTTTTGTTAAGGCTGTTTCAGAGTACCGTATAAGGATGACGGTACAATTCCCGCCAAGAAAATTAGCAAGTGATTATAAACATTTTTGTTCTCGTTATATCTTTTAAGGTATTCGCTTGTTCCGAAGCTGTCAGTTGAACGAAACTATTATCATCAGGTATTGAGTACGGGTGCTTGCGTGCCGTTTGGTGAGCGATGCTCGCTCTTCTGTTAAGATTCAACAACAAAGTGCATCTGGCAGTATAGCTTTAAGTCGACTGCAAGGCTGCGTTTTCAGTCACTGTCAACCTCTAGTTCAAGTTCACTCGAATACTGCACCCCAATGAATATTGTTCAGATGTTGTGGCAGAAATATTTGTTGGGGACATTCGAGTCGTATTATGGAAAATAGATGGTTGACGCAAGCCGTTTTAAACAACGCGACACTATGCGATGAAATAGCGAAGTCGCATGGTATTTCTACCGAATGGCATGAGTCAGTGTGGTTGAGTGAACACCCAATGCCTCGTTTCTACCCTAATATAGTAACGCTTGAAAGCAGCAGCCTGATTGATAGGCATATCGACAGTGTAGGACTGCTACTACCTGTGGGTTGGGGAATTAAAGATAGTTTTGGGCAACTCGACTTGGTTAGCAAAGGTTTCACGATGGCATTCGATGCACATTGGTACTGCTGCGAGCCGAATCATGGTATGTTCGATAATCAGCAAGAAAAATTTCCTGTTCATGCGGCGAAGACTCACTCTGAATTGAATCGCTGGGTCACTGCCTGGGGTGAAGGTGAGGGAATATTTAATTCTGCTTTGCTTGAAAATGACTCAATTGAGTTACTCTACGTAGAGCGCGATGGCCAAATTGTATCCGGATTAGTGACGAATGTTAGCGGTGATGCGGTAGGCATCTCTAATGCATTCGGTTGTTCAAATGAGATACTGTGCTGTGTCGCTGCAGTGATTGAGCAATACCCAAACAATGGAATTGTTGGGTACGGCGACAAAGCAGAGATAGAAGCACTATCCGCAGCTGGATTCCTTGCAATTGGAGATTTGCGAATTTGGTTGCGTCACTAAACTCTAGCCATTGTTCGGTTGTGCCGCAGGGCTAAGCATGGAAAACATGTGATTTCGTTAGTCGAAATTGAAGATTCGCGAGAGCGACTCCTGCAAAGAGTCGTTGAATTTTTCTCAAAACAGGATGGAGTGTTGGGTGTGCTGCTAGTGGGGTCAATTCCTGGTGGCTCGGCCGATGCCTATTCAGATATTGATATTCGTGTATTTACTACCCCTGAATCACATTCAGACTTCCTACAAAAACGACTTGAAGCGCCGCTTCAATGGGGTGAACTTCTTTTCAACGAATGGATAGAAGGGAGTCAGGTTTGCGTATCACACTTTGAACCCTTCCTGAAGATCGACGTGATTTACTTAAATATTGACGAGGTAAAACCTTCCACGTGGTTTAATCTCCCTGCCACCATTCTTTTTGATTACAACGAGTCAGTGCAGCGTTTTTTGAGCCGATGTGCTGCGACCCGTTTCGATATGCCAACAAGTCGTGAGGTTAGCCGGACCATAAGTAAAGCGCTTGCGTATGCACATGAAACACTGCGTAAATCACGCCGACAAGAATCGTATTACGCCCAATCACTGTTGGAGCGGTTGCGCACCCATGTTATCGAAATCGAAGACTGGATCACGCCATTTTACCCAGAAGACGCAAAGCGGCTCAAATTGGAGGCACGTATTAGTTCTCGTTTGCAATGTGTGTTAAAAAAAGCATACCCACCGTTGGATTCCGCGAAAATAGAGCAATCACTTATCGCCGTATGTGGACTATTGCGAGATCAGATTATCGACCTACACAGTGCATTTACACTCGATAGGGTGTTGGAAACCGATGTCGATGCGGTGGAACTCATTGTCGATGTAAAAATAGTACACGCCTCGCCCAAAGTCCAGCATGCCTGATAAGACAATTTACACTTAATAATCGCTACCGCTTCCATTGTGATCTGACTGCTGCAAATTCAATTTATCCAAAGCATCTTGCAACAGGCTCGATGCACCGAACCGAAAATGCGTTGGCCGTACCCAGTCGGTTGTCAGCGTCGTTTCAGCAAGCTGTAAATAGGCATTTGCTTCATCAACGGATTTTATACCGCCGGCCGCTTTGAACCCGACAGCGCCACCGGATACTGCGATTTCTTCAAGCATGATGCCAGCCGCTTCGAGTGTGGCGTTGACAGGCACTTTTCCTGTTGATGTTTTTATAAAATCAGCACCGTGATCGATCGCTATCCGTGAAGCAATTCGTATTTGTTCTTGGTTTTTAAGTTCGCCTGTTTCCAAAATGATTTTCAACGTGAGGTGTTGTGGCACGTTTTCGCGGATACGATGCAGCGTGCTGACGACGCTATCGGAGCGACCATTGATGAGTTCACTATACGGTAGTACGTAGTCAATCTCGTTGGCACCATCTTCGATCGTTTTTTCAATGGCCGCACAAACCGACAACAACGGTTCATCACCAGACGGAAAGTTGACCACAGTGGCTAAGGCTATGTCAGTATCGTTATCAAGAAAATGACGCGCTGTTTTGATGAATTCGGGCCAGATGCAAATAGCGGCAACAGGCCCCGCAGGTGTCAATGCGTCATCGCACAGTGCTGAGATGGCAGCTGCGTCGCAGTCATCGTTTAAATTGGTCAGATCGATCAGGCTGATGATTTGTCGAATTCGCGATGCATCGATGGGCTCTGATTCATTCATATTGATATACCTGAGTTGGCAAATAGGGTGTTGCCTCATCGCTGGTTTGTTGCCCGTTTACATTAGACACGACTGCTAATCGTTGACGCCTGAATGAAATTCTGTTGACATGTAGTGTAAACGTTTGCCTGCAGTGGAACAAACGGGCGAACTCAGGTCTGAAAAGGAAACCCTATGCTAAAAAACATTGACCCTCTATTAAATGCTGAGGTGCTGCATGCGCTTCGTGCCATGGGGCATGGCGACTATCTGGTTATATGTGATACTAATTTCCCGGCAGATTCGGTTGCACGCAATACCAGTCTGGGTCAGTTGCTACGGATTGACGCCGTTTCTGCCGCTCGGGCGACGCAGGCCATATTGTCGGTCATGCCTCTTGACACGTTTATTGACGACGCTGCCCAGCGAATGGAAATAGTTGGTTCCCCGAATGATATTCCGGTTGTGCAGTCTGAAGTACAAAGTGCCATAGACGCAGCCGAAGGTAAGTCCTGGCCTATGGTGTCGGTCGAGCGATTCGCCTTCTACGATCGCGCCAAGCAGGCCTACGCGGTTATTGCGACCGGGGAGAGGCGATTCTATGGGTGTTTCATGTTGACTAAAGGAGTGATTGCTCCCGATGCCTGAATCAAGAAGCAATGTAACGCGCTCCGGGTCGGTAGCTATTCTCGGCGTTTTTGTAGCCGATGCCGCTTATCGAGCTACACGCCAACCTAATATGGGTGAAACTATTCTGGGTGAGCGTTTTGCGTTGGGGCCGGGTGGTAAAGGGTCTAATCAAGCTGTCGCCGCTGCACGTAGCAATGCTAATGTCTCGTTTATTACGCGTTTGGGAAAAGATGCGTTCGCGAGGATGGCACTAGACCTCTATAGCGATGAAGGTATTGATGCGCACATTGAACAGATAGATGATAGCTATACCGGTTCTGCCTACATCTTTATTGATGATAAGTCTGGCGACAACGCCATTATTGTTTGTCCCGGTGCGGCGATGACAATGACACCGTCGTTCATTGACGGTGCTAAATCGGTTATTGAAAATGCTGATGTGTTTGTTACGCAGCTGGAACAGCCAATAGCAGCCGCAGAGCACGCATTAAGCATTGCACGCAGCGCCGGCGTTACCACTATCCTCAATACTGCACCCGCGGAAGCGGTTAGTGATGCTGTTTTCAAGTTGTGTGATTACGTAACACCAAACGAAACAGAAATTGAAGCGTATACCGGTGTAAAAGTTGAGTCTTTAGCCGATGCCAAACAGGCTGCGGGTGTCTTGCTTGAAAAAGGGGTTGGCACAGCGCTCATTACCTTAGGTGAGCAGGGTGCATTGCTGCACAATAGCGAGCAATCAGTTCATATTCCTGCAGTCAATGCGGGTCCTGTGGTTGAAACGACCGGTGCGGGTGATGCATTCAATGGCGGGTTTGCCACGGCATTAGCCCAAAAACAAAGCCCCGTGGCGGCGGCTCATTTCGCTTGTGCAGTGGCTGGGTTGTCAGTAACGCGCCCCGGGACGGCACCGTCGATGCCGCATCGCGCTGAAGTCGATAAATTGATGTCCTGATTTTATAGAGTGAATGGTGAAACAACGACATCCGCCGGCGTGTCAACAAGTTGAGCGTGCTCCCAGTCAGTTGAGTGTTGCAGGTGTTGTTCGCGCTGCGATAGCTTACGTGTGTCTGGAATGGCAAGCTGATTAGCCAGTAAGGTCAAGCGAGACTCTGTTTATTGTTGTTCAGGATTAGGCATCGTCGAAAATAATCACGTTCTACAGCGGCCAGTGGAGGACCCAATGACTAACTGTGTCGGCACCAACGTCGATTGAGGTTTGTTGTCAGGGTTTTGGATTAACTTCAATAAAGCTTCGGCTGCGAGATGGCCAGCGTCTCTTACTGAGGAACGTGTTGATGTGAATTGGGGTACGGAGCTGCCATTGTCAAAGTAGGACAGCTCATCGTCATGAATAACAACCGAGACATCTTTGCCTATGGTCAGGTTGCATTGGCTAATGGCGCGTCTGACACCAAGCGCAACAATATACGAAGAAACAAGAAACGCCGTTGGGCGGCTGTCTCGTTTGAGCATTTCCGTTGCAGTTTTATACCCGTATGTTTCGGTCAGATCAGCCGAAGTCATTAAAGCGTCATCGATGTCCAGGCCATTCGATTTCAGGGCTTGCAAATACCCACAACGACGCAACCACGCGTAGGTCATGGTCTCAACACCATTGAGTAGCGCAATTTTACGATGACCCAGGTCAAGCAACAGCTGTGTAGCCAGCTTGAAAGCATTTTCGCTGTCCATGTCTACCCAGCAATAATTTTCTTCCTTCTCGTTTAACGCGCGACCATGTACGACAAACGGCAAGCCTAACTCTTTCACCACGGCAATGCGCGAATCGTTCTTTAAGGGTGAGTGGAGCAAGACGCCATCGACCGCACGTCTGGCAGCAAGAGATCGGTACACGTTTTCCTCTTTTCCAGCGGGTGCCGTTGACAGCATGAGTTCGTAACCATGCGCTGAGTAGGTTGCGCTGGCGGCCGCAATGAACTCAGAAAAAATCGGGTTCAACACGTCGTTCTGACTACTAACGGGGATGACATGGCCGATGGTCATGGCCTTGCCCTTGGCCAGCGTCATGGCTCGCTGGTTTGGACGGTAGTTGCCTGCTTCGGCAGCTTTTTGGACACGAAGTCTCGTGCTTTCACTGACCTCCGGATACCCATTCAGCGCGCGGCTGACCGTGGTCTGAGAAAGGCCCAGATGTTCTGAAAGCTGTTTGAGGTTCATCCGCATTGCTGCGATGCCGTCGGTTTGCGGTCAAAGGGCTTTGGAT
>Ga0114957_1003207_pt1 | contig 14921 bp, 16 predicted proteins | sample BantaG_FD_87175 | JGI IMG/M metagenome (GOLD analysis project Ga0114957, IMG submission 87175) | Marine algal microbial communities from Bantry Bay, Ireland - BantryBay_4 metaG | ecosystem: Host-associated > Algae > Red algae > Unclassified | place: Bantry Bay, Ireland | collected 2014-11-21 | reverse complement strand
CGGCGTGGTCCCATCGCCGTTCGCGGAACCCGATCCCCCGCACCCGGGCCTGGGCTACCAGGGCACTATCGATCTGGAGATAGACGGTCCCGCCGGGACGCAGTTCCTTCGGCATCTGGGCGATCGGCAGCCATTCTGCCTCTGAACCGCTGATGAAGTACTGAAGGTCCGAAGGGGGAATCTCGTATGCCAGGTCCTTGTCGCCCACCAGCTCCGGCACCACATCGGCGTGAGATCGAGGAAGTCGACCAGCTCGTGGCGCAGCACTGGCACGCTTCGCACGAGGTACCTTCGCCGACTTGGCGGCGCTCTTGACCTTGGATTTGGAGCCGGCCTTGGTCGGCGCCTCGGTCGGTTCAACAACCTTGACCGGTGGCGTCGGACGCTCACCTGGCGGGAGCGACATGCAATCGACGCATGTCACCCACGGCTTCGGCATCTCGTGCTCACAAACGAAATCGGCTGACACCTGCACGCCGGAACACTATCGCTCACGATCCCGAACCAGAAACTCCCGGGTTTGTTCATAGTTTTCGCCAGGCTTGATCCACCAGCCACGAACCTCTCCCCTGCCGCCGATCTCTGCGTGTGGGGGTCAAGTCGTCTGCTCGCCGTCACCCTCGTAGCGACGCGCCGAGACAAAGATCCACAAGGTGCCGAGGCCCCCAACGACGGCTGCGACCGATATGGCGTCCGCGGAGCCCAGTCCGAGCGCGGCATCGCCTGCGAGCAAACCCATGAACAGCGCACCAAAGGGCACAAGGCCCGCCCAACTGATCTGCAGGAGCGACATGACCCGGCCACGGTGCTCCTCACCGATCACCCGTTGCACCAGGATCTGCACCGTGGTCATCCCAGCGAAATAGAAGAAGCCGAGGGCCACCTGCAACACGAGTGCCAGCCAGAAGACCTCGACTCTCGAAAACACCAGCAACAACACCGAATACGGACCCAGCAGGAGCGCCCCTCGTCGCAAGCTGGCGCGACTGTCCAACGAACCTGCGGCGAGCGCTCCGAAGAGTGACCCAAGCCCGGTGGCCACCCCGAGCCAGACGAAGTCTTCTGACGGCCGGCCCCGTGCCTGCTCGGTGAAGTTGGGCAGAACAACGACGTGCGACACGCCGAAGATCGACATCGTGGCGGTCAGAACCAGAGCTTGCGCCGCAGGCTGGCGTTCGCGTGCGTGACGCAGACCCGACAGCAATCGCTGCCGCACCGCCATTTCGTCGGTGTCACGCTCGTACGGCCTCAACACGACACCTCTGATGATGACCGCCCCGACAACGGCGAACGCACCATAAAGACCCCACGTCGCCTCATAGAGCCCCGCCGCGATCAGCGGTGCAGCAACCGCCGGCCCCACGATCCGACTGAGATTGCTCGACATCGCACCAAGCGAGATAGCGCTCGCCAGTTCCCCGACCGGCACCGTGTTGGCCACCACCGCCCCCGATGCAGGACCAAGGAACGCCAGTCCGCATCCAACGCCAACTGCGGTGACCAACAGCATGATCGGCGTGATCAGGTCGAGCGCAACGAGTGCCACTTGCGCCCACGCGAGCATGGCAATGAACCCATAGGTTCCGAGCATCACCCGCTTGCGATCGAGCCGGTCGACGACGATGCCACCGAAAGGCCCCACCAGGGTCACCGGTGCGAAGGTGGCAACGAACAACATCGCCAGCCACAGCTCGTCGTCGGTTCGCTCGGCCATCAGCGCCTGAAACGAGACATGGGAGAACCAGAAGCCGAACTGGGCCGCAGTCGAGCCGAACCAAAACAGCCGGAACGGCTGATGATCGAGCGCCCCGAACGCGCTGGTTCCCGATCGGGGCAAGCCTTTCCGCATCACCGAAAGCCTATGCCCGGCCACAGGACACCCACCTCCACACTCAACAGAAAGCTCAGCCAGGCGGCGGGTCCAATGTGTCCGTTCCTCCTCCCCAACCCGTGAGGTCGTTGCGTTGCGGAGGTCCATCAACACCTGGACAAGTCGATCGGACCCTCTTCAAAGAGCTCCAAAGAGCTCGAAGGAGATAGTGTCGCTCTCATGCCAGACTCTGATATCAAGGCGCTGACCGAAGCGCTCCCGGGCGAGACCTTCGAGACGACCGCGTTCACCACGCCCCCGCCGTTAGCGGAGGCCACCGTGGCCGTCGTTACCACCGCTTCGCTCCACCACCCCGACCAGGACGACTTCGAAGTGATGGACACCGGCTATCGGCTTCTCGACGGGAGCCGCCGCGACTATGTGACCGGGCACTGGAGTCCGAACTTCGACGGAGCCGGGTTCGCGTACGACATGAACACGGTCATCCCCCTCGACCGTCTCGACGAACTCGTCGAGCGCGGCGTCATCGGCAAGGTAGCCGAGCACCACCTGGCCTATGCCGGCAACCAGTTCGACCTCGCCGCCGTCCGGATGGACTCGGGGCCGGCTGGGGCCGAGTTGTTGCGAGGCCACGGCGTCGACGTCGTTCTCCTCACCCCCGTCTGACCGCTGTGCACGCGTACCGTGAGTACGCTCGCCCACGTCTTCGAAGCCGCCGGCATTGCCACCGTTGCCCTCGGATCCATTCGCCAGCAGTTCGAGAGCGGCCCCCCACCGCGTGGCCTGTGGTGTGACTTCCCACTCGGACGGCCCCTCGGCAAGCCTGGCGATCCCGAGTTCCAGCACCGTGTACTGGCTGCGGCGTTCGCAATGCTGGACTCCATCGAGCCCGTGCTGGCCGAGTTCGATGAAGCCATTGCCGACGATGGCAACGAGATGCTCGCCTGCACGCTGCCCCCTCGCCATGATCCCGATGCCCATCCAGCGATCGACGAAGCTCGCGGCCTGCGGGTGGCCTACGACCGTGGGGTCGAGATGAGCGAGGGCCGCTTCGGCGCAGGCCGCGTGGTGGCCGCCGACGACATCCCGGCCGCGATCGAAGCTTTCGTTCGCATCACCGAGGGCACGCCCTGGGGGGAGGCCGGGATCCCGGGTCTCCCCATGCGGGTGAGCCATGACATCCGCGGCTACTACGAGACCGCGGCGCTGGCCATGGTCGACCACGCACCGGCGGCATGGGCCAGCACCCGATGGTTCCTCGACGAGACCGAGACCGGCAAGGTGATGTTGGCGGCCCGCCAGGCGATGCAGGACCAGGAGGCCCCGCAACCGATGTGGTTCTACCTGACCCCGGGCGACCGCTAGCGGTCCTTTGGCAACAGAGGCTGAGCTATGACAAAGACGGTTGGGGGCGTTCGTGACGTCTCGCCTCGCGCTCCACGAGAAGCTCCACCGTGGCCACTATCGCCGCGCTGACCTCGGTCGAATCATGCCAGCAGTACCGCCGGAGCCTCGATGGAGCCCTCAGGCGTCGAAGTCGATGTTCGCCGTCGTCGCTTCCCACTCGTCGATCGACGCCGACATCGCGACCAGCTTTTCACGGGCCGCAGTCAGGACGTCAGAGCCGAGGAGCAAACGCAACGGGGGCTCGTCGAGCCCGGCCAGCATGATGACAGCTTCGCCCACCTTTCGGGGGTCGCCGGGCAAGTGGTCGGCGAACGCTTTGATGAGCTCCTTGCGCGCCCCGACATCATCGGCATATGCGTCGATCGGCGAGTCCGACTCCTGCATGGAGCGCCGGGCCCAGTCGGTACGAATCGCACCCGGCTCAACCGCGCTGACCTTCACGCCAAGGGGACCAACTTCCTTGGCCAGCCCTTCGGTGAGCGCTTCCAGCGCGAACTTGGTGCTGCTGTAATAGACGTTCGGCGGGTTGGCCACCAGCCCCGTCATCGACGAGATGTTGATGATGCGGCCGCTCCCCCGCTCCCGCATCGCCGGCAACGCCGCCTTTATGGTCTCGACCACCCCGAAGTAGTTGGTGTCGAAGAGTTTGCGAACCTCGGCGTCCTCTCCCTCCTCAACGGCGGCCATGTAGCCGTACCCGGCGTTGTTCACCAGCACATCGATGCCGCCGAAGCGCCCATCGGCGGCGGCGACCGCGGCCAGGATCTGGCCTCGGTCGGTTACATCCAGCGCAACGGCATGGGCGGTTTCGGGGAACGAGGTGACAAAGTCCTCGACTGTTTCGGGGCGCCGGGCGGTGACGACCACCTCGTGTCCAGCCTCGAGGGCGACCTGGGCGATCTCACGCCCGATCCCGGTCGAACATCCCGTGATGAGCCAGCGGCTCATACTGCGACCTCGGGGAGACGTCGCAGATAGCCGGCTCGACGCTCTGCGAGTTGGGCCGCCCTGCCGGAGGCGTCGATCATCGGCATCCCCTCGGGGAGATGCTGGTCGAGGTCATCGAGTCGAACCACCTTGCCCTCGGCGAAGAGGTCCTCGGCCGGGCCGGTGTCACCGAACTCGGCCATGCGAAGCGTGAGGTTGCCGTCCGGCAGTCCACAGGTGTCGATCCAGTTGTGCACGCCGAGGTCGGTGGCCGAGAACACATAGGTGTATGTGCCATCGGCGTTGCGCTTGGATTGCGCCTTGTTGAGGCTCGCCGTCCGGTCGACGATGTCCATCGTCGTGCCCCAGATCGTGGCCAGGGGCACAGTGAAGTACTCGGCACCGCCGTCGCTGACGGTGACAACGAAGACTTGACCCGGCTCGAGTTCGAAGCGGCCCCCCACATACACCTGATGGCGCAGCGCGCCGGTGTGGTCGGCCGACCAACCGAGGGAGAAGTGGTTGGCAGGCATCTTTGCCGTGCCATAGGCCAGCTTTCCGGTGAAGTCGGCGTAGTGGGCCATGAACTGCGCCGTCAGCTCGGCCTGTTCGTCCGGGGTTCGAGCCGCAGTGCTGGGCGAACCGCCAAGACGCTCGATAGTGATGTGGTTCGGGTCATCAAGGCTCCAGTCGAGCATCACGTCCCGAATGTAGAACTCGTGCGCAGCGTCGGTTGACCGCACGTGGTTCGGCCGGCCGTTTGCGGGCTCACTGTCGACGAAGATCTCGTAGCTGCCATCGCTGTCGACTTCCATGGTCCGGCCGTTCAGCAGGTCGACGGTGCCCATGTTCGCATCCCACAGGGTGAAATAGTTTTCCGTCATACGGTTCTTGCCGACCTTGCCCCGGATCACGTATTTCTCGTCGCCCGAGATCGGGATCACGCGGTAGATGGAGTCAGGGTTGTCGATGCCCCAGCGTGAACCCGGGATGCGTCGGCCGTCGACCTCGTGTTCGAGTCGGGTGATGCATGTGACCTTGGGGCGCAGCGGGTCCTGGTTCGACGACCAGATCGCCGCTGAAAACATGACCTCCTCGAAGGCCCACTCGAAACACTCACGCATCGCCGCTGATGGCTCCGCTCGCTCGACCCACCGGGCTCCGACCTCGCTGTAGGCGGACTTGACCGTCGGGTGCAGAATCAGGTCGAGTGCCTCGAGTTCGTGTTGGTGCTGCTGTTCGGTGGCGACGGGGTGCGACATGGGCCGACAGTACCAAACCGATCTTGTCTACCTTCGATGCGGGCGTCTATCGGAAGCGGGCGATGTAGTCAGCGAAGCGTTCGCGGATCTGGTCGTCGCGGAGCCCGAAGTCCGCCGCGGTGTAGTGATGCGCAGGTTGGCGGCGCTCGTCGTCGATGCTCAGCCAGGCCCGCATCTCCCGAACGGCCTGGTCAGTGAGCAGCACGCCGAGGTCGTCGTACACCTGCGCCACACCGTCTAGCGGGTCCGCCACCGTGGCCCGAAACTGGAGGTCGGTAACCGGGAGCGACGAGCCGAGCCGGTCGCGTGTCGCCATGGCGCGGCCGTTGGTCCATGCCATACGGTCGATCCATTGCGCACCCACAATCGTGGGGTCGACCTCGTCGGCGTGCATACGCCACAGCGTGGCGTTGAGGCTGGCCCCGGAGGGAATCGTGTCGACTGGATCGCGGTGCAGGTGCACCAGGTGAGCATCGGGGAAGACGTCGAGAACATCGTCGAGATAGCCAAGATGGGCCGGCGTCTTGAGCACCCACCGATCGCGGCGCTCACCGCGCTGGCGCTTCTGCCATTGCAGGAGCTGCAACATGCGGTGCAGGTGCTTGTACGCCGGAGCGAACGACTGGGTGTCGATCCACCTGCGGTAGAACGGGACGTTCGCGGATGCCTCGGGCACATGGCCGAGGAACGCATCGGCGAGGAACATGATCTCTTCCTCCGCGTCTTGCGCATACATCGGATGGATGGCGAACAGCTCCGGCACGAACTTGCGGCTTTGCTCCTCACGTTGCACCGCACGGGCCATTCTGGGGTCGACGGGATCATCCCAATCGATGTCGAGCGGGGGCGCAACCTCGCCGATCTCCCATCCATAGGCGCAGTGGTGACGAGAGTCGGCGGCCAGCAAACGTTGCACCATTGTGGTGCCGGACCGCATCATTCCGATGACGACGATGGGCGGCGCCACCACCTCGTCAGCGATCTCGGGGTGGCGGCGGAACCATTCGGTGGCTCGCAACCGCATGGCCAGGCTGTGGACCACACCGCCCCGCAAGATGATCCGGCCGAGGTCGTTCAGCTGAGCTTCGGCGTAGCTTTCGAGCAGGACACCGAGGGGCTCGCGCCACGAGTCGTCGGCACCAAAGTCGTCGAGCCCGTCGACGGCGCCCGCGTCGGCGAGTATGTCATCGATAGCGAAGTCGCTCGGCATGGCCTCACTCTGCCATCCGACTCTGCGCCGAACCAATGCGGTGCGGTGGCGGTCCACCGGCTGCTTGCCTACGCTCGCGCCATGGTCGACAGCGCCCGCCAGATCGAGAACCTGCTCTACACCTATGCCCAGCGCATCGATGCCGGTGACCTCGGCGGAGTGGCCGAGCTATTCGAGCACGGCCGCATCCATGGCGTTCCCGAACCACCGCCCGGGGCGATATTCGAAGGTGCCGAAGCCGTTCTCGGGCTGTACCGATCCTCGACCCGACTCTACGAAGACGACGGCACGCCGAAGACGAAACATGTGACCACCAATGTGATGATCGAAGTCGACGATGCCGCCGGTACCGCTTCGGCTCAGTCGTACTACCAGGTCACCCAGGCGACCGACGAGCTACCGCTGCAGATCATCATCACCGGGCACTACCACGACACGTTCCACGTGGTCGAGGGACAGTGGTGCTTCGATACCCGGACCATGTTCGTCGACCAGATCGGCGACCTCTCCCACCATCTTCTCTACAAGCTCTGACCAGATGGGTAGGGCGGACCCGCATGACTTCGAGCCATCGGCACAAGAGGTCGGCCAGATCGGCGACGCCGATCTACTCATTACGAACGGGGCCGACTTCGAAGAGGGTCTTCTTGACGTGATCGACTCGGCTGTTGACGACGGGGTACCGACATTCGAAGCCATCACCGCAGTCGAGACGCTCGAGTTCGGCGAGGATGCTCATAACGACGAACATGCCGACGAAGACGGACACGATGATCATGGCCATGACGGAGACGATCCCCACTTCTTCACCGATCCGGCGCGGATGGCCCTGGCCGCAGACGCCATCGTTGACTTCCTCATTGCCAACGTCGAGGGAATTGATGCCGACGAGCTCGAGTCGAACGCAACGCCCTACATCGATGACCTTGAGGCCCTCAGCACCGAGGCTGAGGAAACCCTGTCGGAGATCCCTGAGGACGGACGGGTGCTCATTACCAATCATGAAGTGTTTGCCTACTTCGCCGACCGATACAACTTCGAGGTGGCCGGCACGGTGATTCCGAGCGGTTCGTCCGCCGATGGTACGAGTGCACAAGAGTTGAACGAGCTGGCCGAGGTCATCGAGGCCGAAGGGGTGCCGGCCATCTTCACCGATACTTCTTCATCCGACGAACTGGCCCAGACACTCGCTGCTGAGGTCGGCGAGGTCGCCATTGTCGAGCTGTTCACCGAGTCCCTCGGCACCGAAGATTCCGAGGGTGCAACCTACATCGCCATGGTTCGAACCAACGCCGAACGCATCGCCGCAGCACTCACCAACTGAGCCCAGCATCGATTGTGGACTTCCTGATAGAGGCGTTTGCCGGACCCGGCAAGTAGCCAACCTTGTCGCTCAGTCCCTGCACCTCAAAGCCGGCGCCGAAGGGAAACGCCCTTCGAACAATCGGCGGCGGGTGATCAGGGGGCGGTGTTGTAGGCCGGGTTGTGAGCGTCCATGATGGCATCGGCGATGCCCAGCAGGTCGGCGTCGTAGCCATGGTCGTAGTTGTACGTGGACATCTGGACGCCGTAGATGGCGCGGAGCCAGATCAACGCCGAGAGTTCTTTGACTATGGGACCCGGGTGGCCCTTGTTGTCGGTGAAGAGACCCTGCGGGCCGGTCATGGCGCCTATCTCCGGCAGTTGACCGGCATCGTGCATCTCGCGCAGGGTCACCGCGGCTTCGCCATACGGGATGGCGTAGATGTCGGTACCGGGGAACTGGCCTCGTAGCCAGTCCAGTCGCGGGAAGCCTGCGGCGTACTCGGTTCGCCACGTGTCCGCGTAGGTGGCGGCGTCCACGCTGGAAGGAAAGTCCCACCACGGGATGGCAATGAAGAACTTCGTGTCCGAATTCTTGTCGAGCGCATAGGTGATCCAATTCACGTATCCGCTCGCGCCCGGGTACTGGTAGTGGTAGGTCATCCCGAACAGTTCGATGTCTCCACCATCGAGGATCCCCTGGATCTGGGCCCGCTTCGAGTTGTTGTTCCACAGTGCTTCGGGCGCGCCATTTGCGTTCCCTGCGGTCACCATCTGCTGGGCATGGTCGGTGAGCCCGGCGTTCGAGGTATGAAACGGCATCGCCTCCGCTGGCGGCTTGAAGAAGCTGTGTCCGATGAACAACGAGTTGTGACCCGTGGTCTGATTGGCAGGTGTGCACGCAGCGGCCAGAAGCGCTGCGGTGAACATCGGAAGCAGCAATCTCAGAATGTGACGGTTTCTCACTAGATCTTGCATGTGCATCCTTTGGAGTCGGGCGATCTGGAATCTCGGCCGTTCCGCACTCGACGATCCCTTCCCCGTCAGCAACCTGGCGGCTGGCGAAACTTCTTTGGAGGGGGATGTCTACGTGTCGTGCGTCACTTGGATCCAGACTAGGCGTTTGGTCGATGGCGAACTACTGCCATGACAAAGCCCTGACAAACAGCTTCGCATTCGCCGATGCGAATTCGATCGGCGTGGTTCGAACACGAGCCGCTCCCGCGCTGACCACCGGGCCAGCCCGGACCGCGGCAGCGGGCATGCAGAACCTCTTCGCCGCTGGCAGCGTGTATGTGCAGGAGCACTTCGACCTGGAAGAGGTTGTACGGATCCGCGACGAGGAAGGCGTCAACCGCACGGTGATGGTGCCGGCGATGATCCAGGCACTGCTGGTGATGGTTCCCGGGATCGAGGATCGCGAGTTCGCTGATCTCGACCAGATCGGCTACGGCGCCTCTCCAATAGCGCGCTCGACAAGAAGCTGAGCCACGCCCCAGGCCCCACGTGTCCGTTCCTCCTCCCCAAATCCTACGGGTAGCACTCCTACGTCGACGGCGACACCGCCGTTCATGCGGTTGGCACTGGTATCTGATTAGATACCATAGGGAAATGAACGCCTCACGTGTATTGCGACGTGCTCGCACCAATGCTGGTCTCACACTGCGCCAGCTGGGTGAACGCGCCGGAACCTCGCACTCGACGCTTGCCGCGTATGAGTCCGGGAGCAAGGCCCCAAACGTTGCCACGCTCAACCGGGTCCTTCGGGCAGCTGGCTTTTCGGCCGACATCCAACTCCACAAGCGCCAGACGACATCACTCGCGATGTCGCGAGGTGACGAACTCATAGCGGTACTCGAATTGGCAGCGGCGTTCCCTGCTCGTCACGCGAAGAGCCTGACGGCGCCCGTCTTTGGCCGCGCAATGCAATGACTCGTAGAGAAATGAGTAGCGCATGAATCTTGTCGAGCGCATCGTGACGCTGCACAACGCCCTTGCCACAGCAGATATCGACCATGCGTTCGGCGGTGCCCTCGCCCTTGCCTGGTGCACCGAACGGGCCCGGGCAACGATTGACATCGACATCAACATCTTTGTCGACCTGAGCAAGGCAGAGCCGGTGTACCGAGCGCTACCGGCCGAGATAACGGTCACCGATTCCGACCGCGAAACAATCGCCCGAGATGGCCAGACTCGGCTTTGGTGGGACCAGACACCGGTCGACGTCTTCTTCAATACAACCGAGTTCCACGTTGATGCCTCAGATCGCGCTCGATTCGAAGACTTCGCCGGATCCTCCGTGCCATTTCTTGCCTGTCGTGACCTTGCGGTGTTCAAGGCATTCTTCAATCGAACAAAGGACTGGGCTGATCTCGAAGAAATGCACGCGGCCGGATCCCTCGACATCGAACTGATTCTCGGCATCCTCGCCCGCTACCTCGGAACCAACGACGAAAGAAGCGAACGCCTTCGGTCTCTGGCACACAAGGCCTAAGGAGCTGCGGGAGCAGCCAAGAAACGAGGCCCGAGTACCGCCAGGATGATGAAATGGGGGCGCATGCGGTTGCTGGGGTCGGTGTCTTCATCGACTGAAAAGGTCGCAGCTCCGGTGATCGGGTGATCGTCGTTCGCCTGGGCGAACCATCGCAGTTGGTAACTCCCGGTCATGGTTAGGGCATCGAACGACACGATGACCGAGTCGTCGTCTGGACTGGTGACCTCCGCCGGAATTCGTTCACCGTCGGATCCGACTAGCTCAACCGCACGGAACGGTGACCGCGCCAACGATGGCGAACAATGATGCGACGACCATTGTCAGTCGGAGCCGGAGGCGTCTGCTGCCCCGTGGGCCGACGGCGGCCTGGTCAGGGCTCATGGCCGAAGAAGAGCTGGACTTCCAGTTCGGCGGTCTCTTCGTGCATGTGCGCCCACACCCACACGATCTCGCCCGTTTGGGCCGGGAGATCGCAGGTGGTCGAGGACTTTCCGTCGGGCTGGGGCGTGATATCGGCGGGGTCGAGTCCGCAGCGGCGGTTCATAATGCTGGATGCCAACCCGGCTCCGCCGGTGCGTTCGACCATCTCCGCGGGTGATGCATCGCGGTCACACAATGGTCCCGACTTGTCGGGGGCACACGGGATCTCGGCCGGTGTCTGGAACAGAGAGAGGGTGATCGGGTCGAGGCTTCCGCCGGCTGCGGCGATCTCTTCGGCGTCGGCGAAATCGGCGATGACCGTGGACTCGTCGGGCGGTAGGTCGTCCCATTTCGGCTCGTAGTGGTAGTGGATCTGGGCGGCGTAAAAGTCGCCGGGCTGCATCTCGAGGCCCGTGCCACTGGGCAGGACTGTTGGGTCCAACCCCGGCGCCCAGCTCAAGACCTGGTTCGATGTTGGGTCGGACGTGATCCCCGCGCCAAGGCAGCTCCACCCGGCTTCGGGGTCCTCAGCGGCGAGCGCTTCGAACTTGGCTCGCGACCCCTACGGCCAGGTCGCCGGACTCGTCATCGCTGGTGCTCGCTGCGACCGGTTCACTGGGCTCGACAGTGCTGGGCTCGACAGTGCTGGGCTCGACAGTGCTCGCCGCTCTGTCGGTGTTGTCTCCCGCCGAGCACGCGACAAACAACACCGTAAACACCGCCACCCCTGTGGCTGCCACGGCCCGCCGGCGAGAACGGACAGAGTGCTTTCACGCCTCTTCGGCGGCAAGGGTTCATGGCGCCCAGCCTGCGCCGCCAATCTCACGCTGGCTTCAACGTTGCCTCGCGGCTTGCTGGAGATCTCAAACCAGCACTCCGACTCGTATTAGCGAGAGTCCAGAGTAAGCGTCACGAGCCTTGCCGATCGGACCTAGCTTAGCTAAGCTAGGTCCATGACGACCCACGTGGTGAACACTCATGAGGCCAAGTCGCGACTGTCTGAACTCATACGTGAAGCGGAGCAGGGAGCCGAAGTCATCGTGGCTCGCAATGGCCAACCGGTCGCAAAGATTGTCGCTTGGGAGGCCTCGAGCTCAAAGCGCTCCGCTGGATCGTGGGCAGGACAGGTCGAATACAGCGATGACATTGTTGGCTCTGACCCTGAGGTTGTGGAGATGTTCGAGCAGTCACCCGATGTCGACTCGTTGTGAGGATCCTTCTCGACAGCCACGTCGTTCTTTGGTGGCTTGAAGGCAACATCACGCTCGGCTCAAAGACCCGTCAGCTGATCGAAGGCGCGGACGAGGCGTTTGTGTCGTCGGTGACGCCTTGGGAGCTCGGGATCAAACGTGCGCTCGGGAAGTTGTCTATGCCCGAGGGGCTCGTCGATGTTCTCGAGTCTGACGGCTTCAAATCACTGCCGATCACTGCGACGCACGCGGAGTTGGCACCAGCGCTGCCGCCCTTTCATCGCGACCCGTTCGACAGAATGCTGGTCTCCCAAGCCCAACTAGACACCCTGGTCCTCGTGACAGGCGATAGGGCACTCGCCAGTTACGACGTCGAACAATTCGATGCACGGAGCTAGCGGCGGTTGAAGGTCTCGGGTGAAGAGAGAGCTGGACTCGGCCTTGGCGATCGTCGCGGCGATCCCAAAAGCACGACCTCTTATTACGGAGATTCCAGGGTGTCTCTGCTACCCGACGGCGGCGGATGCCTTGCCAGAGGTGGGCTACCAACGAGCGCTCGTAGTCAGTAGACAATGTCGAGCGAGTATCGGAGTGCAGCGCCGAGTTCGGCTCGAGTGGTTCCATCGAGGTGGCTGACGGGTTCGTCGTCCAAATTCTCTTGTGGGATCGTGATGACGTTGTCACAACTAATGACGCACGTTTCGGGTAGACCGTGTTCTGGACCGAGTTCGACCTCTGAGGGGATGTCTCGGATGGTTCGGGTGATCGGTGCGCAGGTGACCGAAGTGAGCACCTCGATCGCGGGGTCGCGGGTGAGCACGCAGACCGGGCGTCGACCGGCGGGTGGTCCGAGATCTGCCCAATAGATGTCGTTTCGGGCTACCACGCTGGAGTTGTTTGTGCGGCGAGGCGGCGTGCTGACGCAACGAGTGCGGGGTCGGCAGGTTGGCGCCGGTAGCCCGCTTGGAGCCGGCGGTCCTTGCTCGCCAGCTCTTCGGCTTCGAGAACCGCGCAGGTCGAAATGTGGGCCGGAACACTGAAAAATCCAATGCCTCGGCCCACATTTCAGCCAACCTGGCTGGCGTTCGCCGCCGCGAGTTCCTTGGGGATGGCTAGTCCAGGACTTGGAACTGGCCCATCATGCCGAGGTCCTCGTGGTCGAGGATGTGGCAGTGGAACATGTAGGGGGTGGTGGGGTTGGTGTAGGTGTCGAAGCGGGCGGCGATGACGACTTCACGGTTGCCGTTGACCCAGACCGAGTCCTCCCAGCCTGCGTCTTCTGGGGGCGGTGGTTTCCCGTTGATCGACAGGATTTGGAACTGGGTCTGGTGCACGTGGAAGACGTGTTGGCCATTGTCTACGGTGATTTTCCATCGTTCGATGTCGCCGAATTTGATCGCTTCGTTGACCATGGCCATGTCCATGACTTCGCCGTTGATGCCCCAGCTATTGCCTTCCTGTTTCATGTCGAAGGTGCGGTCCACCGCCACTTCATCGGGGCTGATTCTGTCGATCTCCGCCAGCTTGGCTGGCAGCGCTGTCTCCGCGGGTTCTTCACCGTTGGGTCGAAGCTCGAGGACCCGGTTGAAGTTGGTATCCAGCAGCGCGACCGGCTCGGTGCCGATATCGACGATGATCTCGGCCCGGTCGCCGGGGGCGAGGTCCAGCCGTTCGAGTTCCACGGGGGCCTCGAGATAGCCGCCGTCGGACGCGATCTTGTGCATTGGGGAGCCGTCGACGGAGAGCTGATAGACGCGGGCCTGGCTCCCGTTGAGTAGCCGGAGCCGCTCGGGCCCTGGGACCGTGGCGGATGGCCTCGCACCTCGGCCTATCCGCGCAGGTCCCAGGCATCGGTTCCGCAGTGGATCTGTGTCGCTTCCGAAGCCTCCACTTCCGACCCCAAAGGCTTGCCGCCGCATACGTTGACAACTGTTGATAACGCGCATATCCTGAACCGATGAGCCGGAACACGATGAGCTTTGCCCTCCCGGAGTCGTTGCGGGACTACATCGATCAGCGGGTCGAGTCGGGCGGCTACGGGAACACCAGCGAGTATCTCCGGGAGCTCATCCGGCAGGATCAGAGCGAAGAAGCTGCACGCCGTTTCAGATCGCTGATTGCTGACGGACTTGAATCCGGAGAGGGCCGGCCGGTCACCGCCGAGGTGGTTGACGAGCTTCGCGACCAAGCCCTCGGTTCGGGATCTTGACCGAGGTTCGACTTCGCCCGCTCGCAGAGCGGGATCTCGTCGAGCGGACCGCGTGGTATCGAGTCGAGGGCGGCGACGACCTCGGCGGCCGGTTCTTCGACGCCGCGATCGAATGCCTCGACTCGATCGCCGACATGCCAGCAGCCGGTTCCCTACGGATCGGCGAGTTGTGCGCGGTTCCCGGCCTCAGGTCTCGGCGAACTCCAGGCTTTCCGTGCGGGTGGTTCTATTTCGAACGAGGCGGTCAGGTCGATGTCGTCAGACTCCTCCCCCATGCACAGGACCTGGTGTCGCTTCTGGGCGACTCAAACGACTGATAGCTCACCATCTGCACCTTGATTGGTGCGGCGTTGTTTGGGTGAGCCGGCGATTTTGTTGATCAGCGGGAAGAGCGACGACCTCGGCGGTGCTTGGATGCCCGACGCTCAACCGAGACTCCAAGGTTCGTTTCATCTTCGATAGTCAGAGTCTAAGCATGGACAACACTCCTCGACGTCGACCACGATCGGCCGCCCTCGGGCTCGTAGCGCTTCTTTCCGTCGGCGCATTCGCTTGCTCCGACGGTTCGGCCGACTCCCACGGGGCTCGCTGCCGATGCGCCGACCAGTGACACCAACCACGGCAATCCCGATCATGGCGCCCCCTCCGAGACCGCTACCGGATCGTCCG
>Ga0114957_1003204_pt1 | contig 14936 bp, 16 predicted proteins | sample BantaG_FD_87175 | JGI IMG/M metagenome (GOLD analysis project Ga0114957, IMG submission 87175) | Marine algal microbial communities from Bantry Bay, Ireland - BantryBay_4 metaG | ecosystem: Host-associated > Algae > Red algae > Unclassified | place: Bantry Bay, Ireland | collected 2014-11-21 | reverse complement strand
TTCAGGTCAAGAAATCCTCTGCTTAGCCTTGCTAGGCCTGCGGTTTCTTTCTGGTCACAAAAATTAAACCTAAATAAAACTGAAGACTAATTTAGGGCATTATTTAATGGGATTGGTATAAGTCAATTTTTAAGGCTTAAGTGTCGGCTCAGGAATTGAGCCGAGCATAAATTTTATGAGCCTGTTTTCTTTTTGCTAAAGCCACCAAATAAATTAGATACATCAGTTTTAGTTTTCGTAGCAGAATCTGAGTCCTGCAGCCTAATATCTGTTTTTGGAGCTCCATTGAGCTCTTGTGCTTTTGTCGATAACCTAGTTTTGGGCATTTCTTTTTGTGCACTTTTTGTTTTTTTACCTAAAAAATCATCTGATAATTCTTGTGAAAGCTTGCCGGCGGCAACGAGTTCACCAAGGGCGCGATCAAAAGTAACCATACCAGCCTCGTGACCAGTTTGCATAATTGAAGGTATTTGATAAGTTTTCCCTTCTCGAATCAAGTTTCCGACAGCTGGGGTGTTCACTAAAATTTCTAAGGCAGCAACTCGCCCAGGTTTATCGGCGCGTTTAAATAATTGCTGAGCAACCACTCCACGCAAACTTTCAGACAATAAAGTACGAATCTGTGACTGTGCACCCTCTGGAAAGACATCAATAATTCTATCTACAGTCTTGGGGGCGCTGTTAGTATGTAGTGTTCCAAAAACTAAATGTCCAGTCTCTGCAGCTGTTAAAGCAAGCTCAATAGTTTCAAGATCACGCATCTCGCCCACTAAAATAATATCTGGGTCCTCTCGAAGTGCGGCTCTCAGTGCATTTTTAAAAGATTTGGTGTGGCTTGAAACCTCACGCTGACTAATTAAAGACTTTCTATTTTCGTGCACAAATTCAATTGGGTCTTCAACTGTTAAAATGTGCTTCGACATAGTCATGTTAATTGTATGAATCATTGCAGCAAGTGTTGTTGATTTACCAGAGCCCGTAGGGCCAGTTACTAAAACTAAGCCTCTGTGTAATTTAGTAAAGCTTCTAAGTATTGCTGGTAACCCAAGGTCTTCCATAGATTTAATTTCAGTGGGTATCTGTCTAAATACAGCCCCAAGGCCACGACGCTGCATGAATACATTAATACGAAATCTTCCGACTTCAGGTAAATGGTAACTACAATCCAACTCCCAGTTTTCAACAAATTTCTTTTTTTGTTTATCAGATAAAATTTCAAAAACTAAGTTTTGTACATCCGATGAGGTCAAAGCTGGAATTTCAAGTGGAATCATATCACCACTAATTCTCATGATTGGGGAGGCCCCAGCGCTAAGGTGTAAGTCGGAAGCATCTCTGCTCACCATCATTTTAAATAAATCATCAATACTAGCCATTTAATATTCCTTTATATAGACACAATGTTATCGGCTATTTATTGTTTTAGGTTTATTAATTAGTAATAAAAATAGTTAAAATTATTGTGAATAAGTGTATAACTAAAGTCTGGATTGTTAATCATTGGGGAATAAATGCCTGAAATACTCATAAATGTTCGCCCAGGGCAGACTCGCTTTGCCTATCTAGACGAAAGGGTGATTACAGACTTTAAAGTCGAAAGAAAAACATTACCCACTTTTGTCGGGTCCATATACAAAGGCAAGGTTCTTAGGGTTTTGCCAGGAATGCAAGCGGCGTTTGTAGACATCGGTTTAGACAAGGCAGCTTTTTTATACGTTGGTGATATTGTTACTCAAGGACTAAAAGTTGATGCTGATATCTCGGATGAAAACGATGATGAAGAGGTTGTTTTAAAAAGGTTTGATAATCAAGGCATGGGAAATATCTCGTTGCCGCCAATACAAACTCTAATATCCTCCGGCGATGAGTTGATGGTTCAAGTAGCCAAAGACCCTTTGGGGACGAAGGGCGCTAGGATAACCACGCATATAACTTTACCGGGTAGAAATTTAGTTTATATGCCAACGGTTAATCACATTGGTGTCTCAAGAAAAATTGAAAAAGAAGAAGAAAGGCGGCGCCTAGAGGAGTTAGTGCTTTCATTAAAACCAAGTGGTGGGGTGATTATTAGAACTGCCGGCGAGGGTGCGCCAGAGGAAAGTTTAAATTCAGACTTAGTTTATTTAAGTAAAATTTGGAAAGACGTACAAAAAAACTTTTCAAATAAAAAAAATATTGGCCAAGTTCACTCTGAAATTAGTATGGAGTTAGTTTCTTTGAGAGATCTTTTAAATGAAGATGTTAAAAGAGTATTAGTTGACCATCAGCCGACATATAAAAAGGTTGTTCATTTTGTCGGGCAGTTTATGCCAAAGCTGAAATCAAAAGTTCAACTTTACGAAGAGAGCAAACCTCTTTTTGACTTATATGATATTGATATTGAAATTTCTCGATCCTTGGGCCGAAAAGTTTGGCTTAAATCAGGTGGGTATATTGTCATTGATGAGGCAGAGGCCTTGGTAGTAATTGATGTAAACACGGGCCGTTTTGTTGGAAAAAAAGATTTAGAAGAAACAATTTTTAAAACAAATTTAGAAGCCTCAAGAGAAATTGCCAATCAGTTAATGATACGAAACTGTGGTGGCATCATAATTATTGATTTCATCGATATGGAAAAAGAAACACATAAAGAACAAATATTACAGGCACTGCAAAAAGAAATGGCAAAAGACAAAGCTAAAAACTCTATAGTTTCAATGTCTGATTTGGGGCTTGTGGAAATGACAAGAAAAAGAACGCGACCAAGCCTTAGAAATACTCTTTGTGAGCCTTGCCCTTATTGCGAAGGCAAGGGGTATGTGAAGCAGAAAATGACTGTAGCTCAGGAAATATTAAGAGAAATAGAGCGAGAACTCAGTTTAAAAAAGGCAGTGAGCTCCAACTCTGTGAAAGTGAGGTGCCACTCAGATGTGGCTGATTGGCTATACACTGAAGAAACAGAAGTTATTGATAAATTTGAAAAAGACAGAAGTATGTCTGTGGCAGTAAAAGTTGAGCCGAACTTCCATATTGAGCAATATGAAATCAATTGGATCTAGTACCTGCTAGCCATTGGTACAGAGGCTTAACTTTAAATATTCAAGAAAAACAGAGAAGTAAGTAATATCAATAACTTAGGAGTGAGCGCTGTATGCATATTTTTTAGCTAATTACGCGTCAGATTGAGGAGCGATGTGTAAAATAACTGAAATATATCAAGAATTTGTGAACTTTAAAAAATTGAGAAATATGCTTAGTTGAGTGGCTATAATATGTTGACTTAGCTATCGCAGCGTGGCAGATATTACAGTTCTACTAGAGAGAGTTGGAGGTTAGTAATGTACGCAATAGTACGCACCGGTGGTAAACAATACAGAGTAAAAGCTGGTGATAAATTAAGAGTTGAGAAGTTAGATAAACACTTAGGTGATGAATTTGAAATTCCTGAAGTATTATGGGTTGGTGGAGCAGATAGCTTTTCTGGAAATCCAGTATTACCGGATGCGAAGGTAGTAGCTGTTGTTACACACCAAACTCGTGCAGCTAAAGTTTTAGTTTTTAAGAAAAAAAGAAGACAGGGTTACAGACGTATGCAAGGTCATCGTCAGTGGTATACAGAGCTTTTTATTAAATCAATTACAAACCCAAAAGGTGAAGTAAGCAAAGCAGAGAGAGAAGCAAAAGTTTTTGATCCTGCAAAAAAGCAACAGCTAATAGACGATAAAGCTGCTGCCAGAAAAGCTGCTAAACAGCCAGGAGCTAAAAAAGCGACTGAAGATAAGCCAGTTAAAAAAGCTGCTGCAAAGAAAAAAACAGCAAAAAAGAAAGCAGCTAAGAAGAAGACAACAAAGAAAGTTACTAAAAAGAAGACCGCTGCAAAGAAAAAGACAGCGAAAAAGAAAAGCTAAGGGGTAGTCATGGCATCGAAAAAAGCAGCCGGTAGTACTAAAAATGGAAGAGATAGTAATAGTAAGCGCCTAGGTGTAAAGAAATTTGGTGGTCAACCAGTTAAGCCTGGAATGATCTTAGTTCGTCAAAGAGGCACAAAGTTTCATACAGGTAAAAACGTTGGTATCGGAAAAGATCATACTATTTTCTCACTAATCAATGGTGTTGTTAAGTTTGAGCATCTTGATAAGAAAAGAATGAAAATTAGCGTATACCCTCGTACTGCCTAATTAGATATATAGATATTTGTGAAATTTATAGACGAGGTCCACATATCAGTAACGTCAGGAAAGGGTGGACCTGGTTGTGTTAGTTTTCGCCGTGAGTCTCATGTTCCAAGAGGCGGCCCTGATGGTGGCGACGGTGGAAAGGGCGGCGATGTAATTGTTCGCACGAGTAATCAGCTTTCATCATTATTAGATTTTAAATTCAAAAAACATTATAAAGCCCAAAATGGTCAGCCAGGAAAGGGCGCCAATATGTCTGGTCCAAATGGGTTAGATTTAATTTTAGATGTTCCTCCAGGCACAATTGTTAAAGATAAAAATTCACAACTTATTGTGGATATGGCCGGTATTGAGTCCCATACATTATTAGTGGGTGGTATTGGCGGCAAAGGTAATTGCTTTTACAAGACAAGTGTACACCAGGCTCCAGAGATTGCACAAAAGGGCATGCCAGCTCAAGAGTTAGATATTTCCCTAGAATTAAAAATAATAGCAGATATTGGGATTATTGGTTTTCCAAACGTAGGAAAATCTACTTTGATATCAAGAATTTCAGCAGCTAAGCCTAAAATTGCCGATTATCATTTTACAACATTAGTTCCAAATCTTGGAGTTGTAAAAGTTGATGAAGGTAGAAACTTTGTTGTTGCCGATATACCCGGCTTAATTGAAGGGGCACACTTGGGGCAAGGCCTTGGTATTCAATTTTTGAGGCATATTGAAAGAACTAAAGCATTTGTACATTTGATTGACGCTTCAGAGCTTGCTCCTAAACCACCAGTCGAAAGTTATAATTTAATTATGAAAGAGTTAGAAAAATATGACGAGCAAAGAGCGCATGAGTCTCACGTTAAGCCATTAGTTAAAAGAGAGCAGGTTGTAGCTTTTAGTAAAATAGATGTATTAAGTCCCGAAGATTTGAGAAAAAAAGTTCGAGAATTTAAAAATGAAACGGGTATAGATGTGTTAACTATCTCATCTGTTACAGGAATGAATATAAAAGATCTAATCTATAAAATGGATGATTTAGTTTATAATAATAATGAGGATGACGACTATGAGTAATAGCATTTATGTATATGGGGGAAGTTTTAACCCAATTCATTTAGGACATATTAGTGTAATAGAGACATTAACTAAAAAGTTCACTGAAGCTAAAGTAGTAGTAGTTCCAGCAAAAAGAAGTCCTCTCAAAGAGTTTGATTATGACCCTGGCATTGAGCACAGAATGAATGCAGTGAAAAAGGCGACAGATTATTTAGATGTCGTTGTTGATGATTTTGAGGCTAAGCAGGATAAAAAAAATTACACTGTAGATATGCTTCCTTATTTTAAAGAGAAATATGAAAGCAATGATATTAATATTGTAGTGGGGTTGGACCAACTAAAGCAGTTTCACTTATGGAAGAATTACCAAAAAGTATTAACTGAAGCAAACTTACTGGTAGTCAGTCGCCCAGGCTTTGATTTTTTAAAATTTGATGAATTGCCAGTAGAGTTACAAGATTTAACGGATGATTATACAAATGATCAATTTATACTATCTACAGGTAAAAAAATTAACTATTTACAGTTAAGCGATGATGTAGATATTTCTTCTAGCGAATTGCGCTCGAAAATGAGAAAAGGACGATCTGTTGGTGAGTTGGTCCCGGAAAATGTTAAGAGCTATTACAGCCAAGAAAAAATTTATGAACGCCTTGATAACAAGGTTAATAATTTTGAGGACTTCACGATGGAGTGCGCAAAAGTCTTACAAGAAAAAAATGCCCTTAATGTTTTTGCCTATGATGTAAGAAATATTACACAGCCATCAGATTTTAACTTAATAGCATCGGGTACCAATACAAGGCACACATCCTCCTTGGCGGAGCACTTGATTCGTTTTTTAAGAAAAACTCAAGGTATATCCCCTATAGGTATAGAAGGACTGTCTGAAGGCCGCTGGGTAGTTATTGATTACGGATCATTAATTATTCATGTGTTTTATGAGTTCGTTCGCAGTGAATATAATTTAGAAGAGTTATGGTCTAGCGGTAAAAAAATTAATAGTTAGTTAGCGCTAGTGGAAATCAAATTAATTTATATACAATCAGGAAAAGAAGAGTGGGCTGAAAAGGCCTCTTCCGTGTATTTAAAAAAAATAAACCATTATTTCCCTTTTAAAATTGATTTTATTAAGACTCAGAGCCTACCCAGAAGTAAAAAAAATGAAAAAATTAAATTAGAAAAAGATCTTATTTTAAAAAAGATATCTGACAAAGATTACTTAATAATTTTTGATGAAAATGGAAAAATTTTACCAGATTCAAGAAGGTTTTCAAAAGACCTGGAGTCGGTTTTTAACTTAGGTAAAAAGAATATAGTTTTTCTAATTGGTGGCAGCTATGGTTTTGATGATCAAGTTAAAGAAAGGTCCAATAAAATGATTAGCCTAAGTAATTTAACCATGAATCATCATGTGGCTAAAGTTGTTGCTCTGGAGCAAATTTACAGAGCAATTTGTATTCAGAAAAATATCCCATATCACAATGATTAATAAGCAAACTTCTAAACAAATTTTTAATAAAATTCTTTGAAGCCTCATTTGGTAAACACTTGCGGCAGCATTGCGTCTTCGTAGAGCGTCACCTTTGCAGGTGAACGCAAATAGCCTCTTCGTTTCGCCTAGCGGCTACACTCCAAGTTTTAAATTTATCGCCCTAACATAAGCTGCCGCTTATTCGGACTAACGGATACGCAAAGCGCGCCGTGAACCCAAATGAGGCTTCAAAGAATTTTATTAAATATTTGTTTAGAGATTTAGCCTCGGCGTTCGTAGTTATGGCCTATTGACGCTAATGAGGAAGGCTAGAAGAGAGTAAAGTAATTTTTAATAGCAAATTTTTTGCTATGTAAGGTTGGTTTGTACAAAAAATATCTGTTGGATTTCTTAGCCGAACAGCATTGGATAATGGCGTAGATTTTTATTAAAGCCAAACCTCTTTGTATTGAATTAACTATTTAAAGGTTTGATTCCAGTATACGTAATTAGGACTTACTATTATTCAAATGACCCTTACAAGAAGTTAAGTATATTTCGTATTTGCAAAGCCTTTTGCTATGTATGATTGGTTTGATTTTTTAAGAGTATGTTTGTTTTGTTATAAGTATGAGCCACCAGTAGATATATTGTGTAATAGTTGTTGGGCTGGCTACGAAGGCTTATCGAAAAGGCAATTTACTACAACAAGCCTTAATTATGAATTTCCAGTTAAAAGAGTTTGGGTGTGGGGTAAAAATAATAATTATGAAATAAAAAAAGTAATATACAGTCTGAAAGGAGGGCACTCTCCAAAAGTGTATAAGAAACTAAGTTTATTGTTATTACAAAAAATAGTATTTGAATATTATAACCAAAGACAAATTGTGTTTGTGCCAGCCCCCGCGCTGAAGCCGAGAAAAAATCACGCACTTTATTTGTCTAAAGCATTGTCTGAGCTAACAGGGTGTCAGACAATCGATTTATTAAGCCTGGGTGATGGGTCAAAAAAGCAAAAAAAGCTTGGAATAAAAGAAAGGAAAAATAGAGAGTTTCGTGCTTCAACTAAGTTTAGCATCAGTAAAAAAAAGCAAATAATTTTTATAGATGATGTTATAACTACAGGGTCCACAGCCAGAGCTGCCTTTAAGGCGCTTGGGCGGCCAGCTCATTTTGAAGTCTGGGTATTAGCGGAGAGGCTGAATGTTCACTCAAGAAGAGAATTAAAGCAGAAAGTGGCAGACTAAATTTGAAATGTTTATGGGCTTTTGGCCATTTAGGGGTTAAAAGCATGTCAATAATTAGCATGTTTATAGACATAATATGCATAAATTGCTAGTTTCAGCCTATGAAGTATTTTCTATTTTTATTGTTATTCTCATTATTTATACCGGCTTTGGCCTCAGAGGCAGACCCCGCATTACGCCTTCATCAGGTAATTAATAAATATAGAAATTCCCCTGCCGTTGAAATGAGCTTAAATAAGACAGTTGAGATGTCTTTGTTAGGTGAGACAAAAAAAAGTAGCGGTAAGCTATATTTGAGTAATAATAGAATGAGATATGAAATAAGTAATCCTGAAAAACATCTAGTGGTCATGAATAAAAAGGGTATTTGGATAGAAAATAAATTACCAAAAAAACTAGGTGGTAAAGTTCAAGTAACACATTTGAAATCAAAGTCTGGACAGAAAAAAGTGAAAGGTTTTTTGGCTGCATTTTTTGGGAATTCGAATATTAAAAACGACTTAAATTTTAAAAAAATTGATAAGAACACATTTAAAGTGATTTTCAAAAAAAAATCTGAAATGGCTGATATAAAGTCTGCAAAAATCGGTATAAATGATTCTGCCGAAGAAATTAAGTTTATAGAGTACACAGATAGCTTGGAAAATAAAACACGACATGATTTTTCAAAAGTTTCATTTAAAAGTAAGGCTATAGATTCAAAATTTAAATATGTGGTGCCCGCTGGTGCCGAGCCTACGGAGATGTAATTGTCTGACAATATAGTTAAAAATAAAAAAAAAGTTCATATAATTAGTCTGGGATGTCCAAAAAACCTGGTAGATAGTGAAATTATGTTTGGTACCTTGAAAAATAAAGGTTATGAGCTCGTTGAAGATCAATCCCAAGCAGACACCGTGATAGTTAATACTTGTGGGTTCATTGAAGATGCTAAAGAGGAATCCATAAATACTGTTTTAAAGGCTGCGGAGCTTAAAAAGTCAGGAAGCCTTCAAAAGCTTGTTGTGGCAGGTTGTTTAACACAAAGATATAAAGAGGATCTTGTAAAGGGTTTACCTGAGGCTGATTTGTTCGTTGGCTCCGGTCAGTTTCAAAATATTGATGATATTTTAGATAAAGCCTATGAGGGTGCCGCTAAAAAAACTTACTTTAATTTGCCCACTTATTTGCAAGAAGAGACCACTCCGAGATTAAATTCTCAGTTTTCACATAGAGCTTATTTAAAAATCTCAGAAGGCTGTAAAAAGAGATGTGCTTTTTGTGCGATCCCATTAATTAGGGGTAACCTGCAGTCTAGAAAAGTTGAACATGTAGTTAGTGAGGCGAAACTACTTGTAGCCAGTGGTGTACGTGAACTTATTGTAATCTCTCATGATTTTACAGACTATGGTTGGGACTTAAAGAAAAAAGACCCTTCAAGGACGGACTCACCATATAACTTACTTAAGTCATTATCTGACAATAGCGGGGCTTACTGGATAAGGGTTTTATACTTATATCCGGACGGAATTGATGAAAAAATGGTTCAACTTATAAAAGAAAGAGAGAATTTAGTTAAATACTTTGATATGCCTTTGCAGCACATTAATAGCAAGATGCTAAAATCCATGAACCGTAGAGTTACTAAAGAAGAAATATTAAAGTGCTTGAACCTCATTAGGTCGGAAATACCCGAGGCTGTAATTAGGACACAATTTATTGTTGGTTACCCAGGTGAAACAGAAGAGCAATTTGAAGAGTTACTTGAATTTATTAAAGAACAAAAATTTGATCGAGTGGGGGCATTTCAATACTCTATCGAAGAAAACACAAAAGCTGGAACATTGCCTGGCCAAGTAGAAGAGTCTGTAAAGCAAGACCGTTATGATAGGCTAATGTCTCTGCAAAAGCCTATTAGTAAAGAAAAGCACGAGGCTTTAATTGGCAACACACTGCCTGTGATTATTGACGGGGTAAGTGAGGAAACTGAACTATTGCTTCAAGGACGCTACGCCGGACAAGCTCCAGACATAGATGGAGTTGTATATATTAATGAAGGTCAGGCCGATCAAGGTGAAATTATTAATGTGAAAATTTCAGAAAGTCATGACTATGATTTAGTTGGATCAATCATTTAGAGTGTCTTCTTGAGCGCAGCGAAAGATCACTCGCTTCAAATTATCAAATTTGAAAATACCTTAAAGTCTAAATAAATTTTCAATACTTGACGAGCGACGTCAATCTCTGCTCTAATATAAGAGTACCTGGTATTAATTTATTATTATTAGGGCTCAATAATTGAAGGAGACAACTTGTTAGGCAATCAAATTACATTAATTTTTGTTATGTCAGTTATGGTTTTTTTCTTAGTTAATGTATTAGTTAACTAAGAGTAAGAAGCCCTAGTTACGATAATTATATATATCTTTATAATTTCTTCCTTTTTCTTCGGAATCCATTCCATAACCAATTACAAAACGATCATCAATAGTTTGTCCAACATAGTCAGGCTGAATAGGTAGCTCACGTCTTGCGGGCTTATCAAGCAATGTTAAAATTTTTACTGAGGCTGGGTTAGATGCCATAACTCTTGTTCTTAAAAAGTTAAGTGTTCTGCCGGCATCAATAATCTCTTCAACAATAAGTACATGTTTTCCAGTTATATCGTTCTGAATATCTTTATGTATTTTTACGCTTTGCCCTTTAGGTGAAGTTAAATGAACAAAATCAACTATTGTCGGCAGGCTAATTTTCCTAACTAGGTCAGAAACAAATAAGATGGAGCCCTTTAGTGGGCAAATAACATATAGCTCTTGGCCCTCGTAGTCGCGCTCCACTTCTTTGGCGAGGCTTATAACCATTTCTTTAATTTCTTCTTCTGTTATAAATTTAACTAAATCATTTTTTAAGTTCATACATTATGCCTTTAGATGTTGTTGTGTATTAGATTGTGATTGCGTAATTCATTTAAAAGGTTTTTTGCGACCTGGTTGGTGGGCTCAATTTGAAGAGCTCGCTCTAGTTCATGGGTGGCTTCAGGGTTTTGTTTTTTTTCAAATAATATTTCACCCAATAAAACTCTAGCTGAAACAAAGTCAGGGTACTTTTTAAGAAGGTCTTTAAGTCGAAAAATAGCTTTATCTTTCTCGCCGAGGCGCCTTAAGCAGCCAACTACTTTCAGGTTCAGCTCCGCCTTTCTTTTAGAAAGTAATAGCGCTTTAAGATATTGTTCCATGGCTTCTTTATGACGTTTATAATTTGAATATAACTCTCCAAGCTCGTCATGTTTAATAGCTATTTTTTCATTTATATAGCTATCTTGCTCTTGGTCTTTAGTGCCCAGCATTGCTTGCGCCTCTTGAAACACCTTTTTGCCTTCTTCGTACTTTCCAAGGTCATTTAAGATAATACTTAAGCCGACGCTGGCATCTGTGAACGAAGGGTCAATTTCAAGAGCTCTACGAAAAGCGCGAATTGCTTTGTTAAACTTTCCACGATCGTAATATATAGTCCCAAGTAAATGAAAAACTATGGGTTTTTTTTGATTTTTTAAAATTAATTGATTTAAAATAGTTTCAGCTTGATTAAATTTGCCTTCTTTAAAAAGCTCATGTGCAGTTTCAAATAGGTCATCAAAATCATTGTTATTCACTTATTTTACCTTTGGCTTTTTTATATAAATCAGACTTAGGGTACTTTGAGGCGAGTGTATCAAGGTAGTCTTTAGCTTTGGCCATATCTTTAACCTTGTATGCAGAAACTGCAGCCCCGTATAAAGCGTCCTCTTCTACGCCAATACCTTTAAAGCGCTTTAAAATACCTTCATAGCGCCCAAGTGCACTTAAATAATGTTCTCTTATAAAATAAAAAGATGCAATATATTGCTCTTTTTCTGCGAGCATTTTTATAGTTTTATTTTTATAATCCTTAGAACTAGCAACCCACTCACTGTTTGGGTAGCCCTGTATGACATCATCAAAATAGCGTATGGTGTTATAAGCATCAGTGAGATCGCGATCGATTGTTGATGGTAGCTGATTGTATTGGCTCAATGCCATTTGATAGCTCACGTAATCAGACTTCGGATGTTTCGGGTGGAACTCTTTAAACAGGCGGTAGGCTGTTTCAGCCTCGGGCCAATATTCTCGCTCAAATTCTATATCCGCAACTTTTAACTCAGACCTTACGGCAAACTTACTATATGGATATTTATTTTTAATAGTTCTCAAGCGAGCCAAGGCGTCTTCATATCGTTTATTTTTTGCATAATATTCAGCTAAATTATATGTGCCTTCTGCCGTTTTTTCATCAACGTTAAGATCTTTTAGTTCAGCAGTAGAGCAACCATTAAAAAGGGCGAAACTCAAAACTAAAATGATAGATAATAATTTACTCATAATTCCTCACAGATAGTGATTGGTGATCATCAAGAGCATACTACTATATGGGTAAGCCAGTGTTAAGTGGGGAGTGGTATTTTTGCAAATTAATTAAAGAAGGCTAAGTAGTCGATTTTATTAAACTATGCTCTAAAGTTTATCAGGTGGTGATATACGTTTTGAGCAGTTACTTTAATCATACTAGCGGCTGGTATTGAAACCAACATACCGACAATCCCCAAAAGTTGAGCTCCAATTATAATTGAAACCACCACAGTTATGGGGTGAAGGTTCACAATTTTTGCCACAACCAGTGGAATAATAAAGAGCATATCAATAAGCTGGGCAAAAGCATAAATACCAATTACAGGAAGAAGGCCTGCTCCATTTATCATGGCAATAATTAAGGCTGGAATAGCGCCAATAATAGGCCCGATATATGGAATTAGGTTAGTTAGGGCTGCAAATAAAGCTAATAAATGGGAGAAAGGGAAGCCTATTATGCTTAATCCCACCCAAACAAGCATGCCGACAATAAAGGCCTCTAATAACCGAGCTCTAATGAACTGCCCCATTTGTTCGTTAATTTGATATTGCAAGCTTAAAGCTAATTCAAAAAAGCTATTAGGGACTAAGTCTAATAATTTTTTTGAAATACTTTGGCTGTCTTTTAATAAAAAATAAGCAAAGAAGGGGGCTAGTAAAATTGTAGTGAGTGACTTTGATAGAAAGTTGGGAAGATCTTCAAAAAGAGATTTTGTCCAACTCACCATTAGGCTTTCCGCCTGAGCACTTAAGTTAAACTCGACACTAGTATTGATAACTTCCTCAACTCTAGATTCAATATCAAAAATTAAAGAACGAGTCCCTTCGATATACCGAGGAAGCTCTGCATGGAAGGCTTTTAGCTGAACAGATATATAAGGCAATGCCCAGTATATTAAAGCACCAATAATACTAAAAAAGAGAACAAAAACTAAGAGCGTGGCATGAGATCGATCAATATTTTTTCTTTCGGCATAGTTAATTAGTGGGGCTAAGGTGTACTTTAAAACAAATGCTAACAAAAAAGACAGAAGCATATTATCGACTTTTAATAAAATTAAAAGTGCAACAGCAAGTATACTTAAAAATAAAATTAATTTTAAACGCTCAATTTTTTTCAAACGGTATTGTTGAATTAGTATATTCATCTACGCCTTTATGCTCTGTATCTGTTTTTTGAGTTCAGTAATTTTTGTTGCAGTTTCAGATAACCGTCGACCAAGCACCTGTGAAAGTCGCAGTAAAATTCTAGCACCAATTTCAGGGTGGGATTGTAGTAAGTTTTTTAAATCAGGCTGGAAAAAGCCGATCAAAGAAGCTTCATTCATTGCGCGTGCGGAGGCTGTTCGTCGGCTATTCTCCTCAATAAGGGAAAGCTCACCCATGAGGTCACCTTCCTCTAATCGGGTGATAAAATCACCCGTATCTTCTTCTACAGTGGTGGCGTTGCTTTCAATAAGAATATCAATGCGGCCTTTTAAAATAATATACATTCCAACGCCAATCTCATTTTGTCTGAACACAAGTTCAGCTGGCCTGTAATGTCTGATGTGTAAAAAATTGGCCACAGTTTTAAGCTCACTTGAGTTAAGGTCTTTAAATAATATATTATTGGAAAGCACCTTAGAGACGTGGTCTTCATTTCTTTTAAATAAATTTTCCCATAAGTAATTAATCATAAACGTCCGCTCCCAGATGTTTGTAAAATTGTTTCGGACTTAACCCAGCCTTCATTGCCTGAAAGAGTTATTACTCGGGCCCACTTTTGCATAACACTATTAATAATAATTTCTGTGCCCTGATCTAATTCACTGATTTTTATGTCCTCTTCTGTGGGGCTTAAAAACAGTGCCGCAGAGTCAGCAACTACCGTGGCTCGTGGTTTAGAGTGGTCATAGAGTTTTGCTGTAAACAAGACAGAGACAACTACAAAACAAATTATGAAAAACCATGAAAGCTTTGGCATATGTGGCATTTGGAAGTGATTTTTCAAAGCAATATGTCTACGAGTAAAATATTTTATGCAAGTAGCGGCACCACCAGCGAAAAATAAAGTAAAAAAGAATAGCAAATGGTTAATAGAAAAATAACCCAGGCCATAACTTCTAAATTTTTCCCAGCTCGAGCGAGTATTGCTATTGGGCAATTTTTTTAAAATACTTTTTAATGAGTTTCGTGCCTGTTGATGATGTGGCTGTAAATTTAAAACCTTTTTCCAAAGAGCTGCGGAAACGCCAGGTTTTCCCAGCTTAAGTTGAGTTAGGCCTAGATTGTATAAGTTAGAAACATTGTCTGGGTTTTCTAGTTGAGCTTTCTCAAAATGTTGTTTTGCTTCTTTGTAGTTTTTTTGTTTATAGCTGTTTATTCCTTTTGTGAAATCAGGGCTAACATCACTTTGCGCAAGAACACTAAGGCACAAAAAGAACAATGGGATATATAATAAAAACTTAAACATAATAATAGTTTATGAGTGATTTTTGAGCTTGTAAAGTTCTCATAAGAATAAGGGGGTTAACGCAGGACCCCTCCCCCCCCCCCCCCCTCATCACGCCGCGCGGGGGCCCCGTGCGCTCCCCCAAAAAAAAAAAACCCCCACCTCCCTATTTTTTAT
>Ga0114957_1003202_pt1 | contig 14938 bp, 12 predicted proteins | sample BantaG_FD_87175 | JGI IMG/M metagenome (GOLD analysis project Ga0114957, IMG submission 87175) | Marine algal microbial communities from Bantry Bay, Ireland - BantryBay_4 metaG | ecosystem: Host-associated > Algae > Red algae > Unclassified | place: Bantry Bay, Ireland | collected 2014-11-21 | reverse complement strand
ATTTACCGAATGCTGATTGGATTAGAGCAACACATGGTTCAAAATCTGTAAGCTTAGGAAATATTATTAGTGCATATGACGAAGCAGGTGGTCCAGGTATGTTAACTGAATTTGCTCATAATAAGGATGAAGTAGAACGGATTAAAAATATGGAGGACTTGGAGATAAGTTATCAACGGCTTTACATGAAGTAATTGGTCACGCTTCTGGAAAAATTAATAAGGGTGTAGGTACTCCAAAAGAAACTTTAAAGAGTTATGCATCTACTTTAGAGGAAGCACGTGCAGATATTGTTGCATTATATTTTATTATGGATCAAAAAATTGTTGATCTAGGATTAATGCCTTCCTTGGAAGTAGCAAAAGCAGAGTATGATGGATATATCGCCAATGGTTTAATGAAACAATTACGCCGTATCGAAGTTGGAAAAAGTATTGAAGAATCTCATATGCGAAATCGTCAATTGATTTCAAAATGGGTGTATGAAAGAGGGGAGAAGGATAAAATTATAGAGAAAGTTGTTCGAGATGGAAAGACTTATTTTAACATCAATGATTATGAAAAACTTAGAGTGTTATTTGGAGAATTATTACATGAACTTCAACGAATTAAATCTGAAGGAGATTATGAGGCAGGAAAAGCTTTAGTTGAAAAATATGGAGTACAAGTAGATAAAGAAATTCATAAGGAAGTTTTAGCTCGTTCTGAGAAACTAAAATTACCTCCATACAAAGGCTTTATTAATCCTGTGCTAGTGCCGACAACAGATGCAGATGGAAATATTACGGATATTAAAGTGGAGCACAAACAAAGTTTTACGGAGCAGATGTTACACTACGGGCAACATTTTTCATTCTTACCTGATTATAATTAAATCGTAATTTATTAAAAAAAGAGGCTGCTTAAATTCTTAAGCAGCCTCTTTTTACTGAAGATTGACAAGTATGGATTGTTTAATACTGGCTTTATTTTTCTACAGGTTTTCGATTTCATCTTTCGATAAATTTGTGTATTTCATTATCTTCTCGATAGGTTCACCATTATTTTTCATTTCCTTTGCGACTTCAATTTTACCCTCTTGTTTGGAGGTATCAACCACATTTTTTATATCCCTGTAATACTTTAGACTTTCTTCATAAGCCTCTCTTTCTTTTGGAGAGAATTTAGCAATCTCAGCAGCTTCAAATAATTTTGTAAAAACTCTGTCTTGTATTTTATTAGGCTCTGTTCCAAATAGTTTTTTGAAACCAAAATCTGTTAATGGGTTGATATATTTTTCTTTCTGTTCGCTCATTTTATGGACATTTAGCTTTTACTCCTAAAAATAGCTGTTTTTTTCGATTTAATTCCTTCTCCCTAAATAGAACTGCACTTTTGGAAATTAAAATTTTCCAAAAGTGCAGTTTTTAAAAAGGAACAATTCTATCATTAATTGAAATTCAATAATTCAATATCGAAAATTAAAATAGTATTTCCTGGAATTCCAAAAGTTCCATTTACTCCATATCCATAACCAGATGGAATATAAAGCGTTCCTTTCCCTTTCTTTTTAAAGAGTGGAATACCTACTTGCCAACCTGGAATAGTATTACCCAAGGCGATAGATAATGGATTGATCGTTGTAGCCGAATCAAAAACATCGCCACTCAAAAATTTCCCAGAATAAGCAACTGAAACTGTTGAGGTTACTGCAGGATTATCTGTTCCTTCTCCCTCATCTTCTATAAAATAAAATATACCAGTAGGATCCTTGGTTGCAGTTAGTCCATTACTAGCTAAATGGGCTTCAATTTCTGCAATATCTTCATCCAATTGCTGTTGAAAAGTAAGTTGGTCATCATCCTTGCAACTGAATAATAAAGTTATGGTAAGAATGGTAAAAATAAATTTCTTCATGTTTTTGTTTTTGATAAAATACGAATGAGCGTCTGAAACGCTGCCTTAATGGATTTATTTAACTATTCACTTTTAATCCTAACTCTTCTCCTTTTTTTAGCATGAATGCAAGAGCATCATCATAATTATTGTCAATATCGCCATCCAAGATGGCTTCTCTGATAGCCGTTTTTATAACGCCTACTTCTCTTGAAGGTGCTATTCCAAAAGTCTCCATAATGGTTTCACCTGAAATCGGCGGCTGCCAATTTCTTAAATGATCTTTCTCTTCAATCTCTTTAAGTTTTTCCCTAACCATTATATAGTTTTCCAAATATCGTTTTACTTTATTTGGATTCTTACTAGTGATATCAGCTTCACAAAGTTTCATCAAATCATCAATATCATCACCTGCTTCAAAAAGTAAACGACGAATCGCAGAGTCCGAAATATTTTCTTTGGTCAAACTAATGGGACGCAAATGTAATCGTACTAATTTTTGTACGTATTTCATTTTATGATCCAAAGGTAATTTTAGTTTCCTAAAAATCCGGGGAACCATTGCTGCACCAAGTGCCTCATGACCATGAAAAGTCCATCCATGTTCTTGGTTAAAACGTTTGGTAGGTGGTTTAGCAATATCATGAAAAACAGCAGCCCATCTTAGCCAAATATTATTAGTATTTTGGCAAAGATTGTCAACGACTTCTAGGGTATGATAAAAGTTATCTTTATGAGCACGACCATTGCGAACATCCACACCTTGGAGTGCAGCCATCTCTGGAAAAATAATCTGTAAAAGACCAGTATCAAATAATAATTTAAAGCCAACAGAAGGTCGTGGCGTTTTTAGTATTTTTTCTAATTCGATAGTAATCCTTTCTTTACTAACTATTCCGATTCTATTCTTATATTTTTTAATTCCTTTTAAAGTTTCCTTTTCAATTTCAAAACCAAGTTGAGTAGAAAAACGAATCGCACGCATCATCCTCAAAGGATCATCAGAAAAAGTTTTACCTGGCTCCAAAGGTGTTTTTATTATTTTTTGTTCCAGATGTAGTAGCCCATTAAAGGGATCAATGATTTCTCCAAAATTATTATCATTCAAACTTACCGCAAGAGAATTAATCGTAAAATCTCGACGGTGTTGATCCTCTTCCAATGATCCGTTTTCCACTATCGGCTTTCTGGAATCATGTCGGTAGGACTCTTTTCGAGCACCTACAAATTCTACCTCTAAATCTTTATGTTTTAACATTGCTGTTCCAAATCTTGGATAAACGGATACCCGTGGAATTGGACGAAGTTTTGAAGCAATATTTTGTGCCAATGTAATCCCACTACCTACGCATACAATATCCATATCCTTTGACGGACGCGCTAGCAATCGATCTCTCACATATCCTCCAACCACATAGGTTGGGTAACCTAATTCAGAAGCACAGTTGTGAATAAGATCGAAAATCTCTCTTTCGTGTTTTTGTATATTAAATACCAATGTCTATTTAAATTTTATTAAACAATGTGTTAAGCGTAAATTTAATAATTATTTAATTAATGAATTAGTTCCAAAGGAAGGATTAAAAAATAGAAAGGGAAAAATTAAAACAATCCCAAAAAAGTTACTGTTTTATACGTATTTTCGTTCTAAAACAAACATAATTAACTCCAAAATGAAGCATTTCTTACTAACCTACGTCCTACTTTTTATTGGTTTTTCCTCTATAAATGGTCAAGTTAAATCTCAATATTTTGATGGCCCCTACATTTTTCATCAAAATGATAGCCTTCGAATTAAATGGGTGGAGAAAGGAATTGGTCATGATTCCTTGATCGCTATTTCAGATGTGGGAATATTTAAAAGAAAAGGCCTGCCTACGGTTGATTTGACAGATTTAGATTTTGAAAAAAATACACAAGCAACTTATACTGATATAAAAAAGATTGTAGCCTTTAGTGATGTCCATGGACAATATGATATTATGATCAATTTATTAAAAGCTCATAATATAATTGATGAGCAAAATAAATGGATATTTGGAGAAGGACATTTAGTCGTTACTGGGGATAATTTGGATCGTGGAGATAAAGTTTTAGACATACTTTGGTTTTTATTTTTTTTAGAAAAACAAGCCGCAAAAGTTGGTGGCAAGGTACATGTGCTTTTAGGAAATCATGAAATTATGGTTTTGCAAGGAGATATCAGATATTTAAATAAAAAGTATTTATACACTTCTGGAGTTTTAAGAGATCGGTACCACCTTATGTTTGGCAGAGGAAGTATTTTAGGAGATTGGATTGCCAATCACAAAGTGATGACGTCTATTAATAGATCGTTGTATTTGCATGGTGGGATTTCTGAGGAGATAACCAAATTGGATTATTCTATTGAAAAAATGAATACTACTTTTACTCAACATTTGGTAAGATTTGAAAATGATTCAATCTTTAGAGACTCTCAATTACAAGCCTTATATTTTGAAAACGGGCCGTTGTGGTACCGTGGATATTTTAAAAAAGAACAAATGGATGATTTTCCTATTGATAAGATTTTAAATAAATTAGATCAAGATAGGATCATCGTTGGACATACCAGTTTTGATGATGTTCAATCTTTGTATGGTGGAAAAGTTATAGGTATTGATTGTAGTATTAAAAAAGGAGAAACGGGTAAATTATTACTTTTTAAAAATGATAAATTCTATGTAGGAGATATGAAAGGAAAGGAAAAACCAATTGCCTTTAATCCAAATTCAAAATCTTCTAAGTCTAGTTTTTATCAATATGTTTTTGATATAAAAGAAAGACCTAAAGTTACGATAAGTACAAATGTAAATAGATTGTTACGAAAAAAATTAAAAGAAGAATACCAAATTGCTTCAATCAAAGTTGAAAATCCAGATGATGGAAAATCTTTGGAGTTAAAGGGAAGAATTAGGACAAGAGGAAATATTAGAAAAAAAGTTTGTAGTGTTCCACCGATCAAATTTGATTTTTCGAAAAAGGCTTTGGATTCAATTGGTTTTTTAAAAAATGATAAATTAAAATTTGTTTTCCCATGTAATAAAGGGAGTCGTAATCAAGAACTTTTATACAAAGAATTTTTCCTTTATGGCTTATATGATTTTATTGATTCCAATTGTATCAAAGCCAAATTGGTTGATGTGATTTTAAATGATGGTAAAAAAGAAAAATACAATTTTACCGCCATTTTAATTGAAGATGAAGCCGAATATGCTCGCAGAAAAAATGCTAGAGTTATCGATAAGGGTAAATTAAGAGCCTCTCGATTGCATAGAAAATCTTTTTTGAAAATGGTGTTTTTTCAATATATGATTTCAAATACAGACTGGTCTGTAGGAAATAAACATAATCTTAAATTTGTAAAATTTCCAGATATTGATAAAGTAGTGGCTTTACCATATGACTTTGATTATTCAGGATTTGTGGGACAATTGTATGCGGTTCCTCATGAATCTTTGCCCATTGATAACATTCATCAACGGCACTTTTTTTCCTATAAAGTAAATGAAGGTGAATTTTATGAAATGGTCAAATTCTACAAATCAATCGAAGAAGATGTTTATAGAATTTGTGATGAAGCGACTTACATGAAGCCTAAAACGATCAAAGAAAATAAAAAATACCTTAAAGAATTTTTTGATCTTTTAGATCGACCTGAAAGATTGAAATCGAAGATTGTTAAATAGACTTTTTTTGATAAAAAGTATTGAGGTTAGATAAATATAGTACAAGTATGATTTTTGTATATAGAATAGTTCTGGTATATTTTTTTAATTTTTAAACACAAATATGAAGGCTTGTTCTCTTTTAATTATTTTTTTCTTTTTCATAATTCATTCTATTTTCAGTCAACCACCACGAACCTTAAAAACTGATTCCAGAAAAGGCATTGTAGAATCTAAATATTATAAAGGGAAAGTGAAAACTGTTATCAAGTATGATTTTATGTTAGGAAAATATATTGACTCCTTATTAATAAAGGGCTTCTCAAAAAAACAAATCTATGATGATATTACAAAGAAAAAGAAAGAGAAGATTCATACTTACAATAGGGAAGGACAACTGTTAACTGAGAAAAATATATCATACCTTTTTGATGAAGAGGGAATGAAAATTCTAAATATAAAATCTGCCAAGAACGATCCATCAATGACCCTGGCTTTTACCGAATATTTTTATAATACATCTTATACTGAATCCGAAAGCTATGCATATGAAATTTGGGATAAAGATACGGTATTGATAGATGAGGTTAAAACAAAGGTATTGGATAATGGCTTTATTGAAGAGCAACATTTTAATTTTATTGGAAAAGAAAGAAAACGAACACCAAGGATTACTCGAACATGGAATGCTGATGATTCATTTATGATCCTTGAAAGATTTGGTAATAAAAAATATGCAAAAAGAAGAACAGAGTTGACCTACAATGAGAATGGCTATCAAATCAAAAATATTCTTTTTGTAGGTGAACAAAAAACTCCACGTAGGGAAACCCATTCAAAGTTTAGTGAAAGCGGAGATTTTAGGGATATTCTCCAAAAAGTTTCCTACTCTTGGGGAGCTGATACACCTACAACTGAAGAGACATGCGAATGTAATGATCAAAAAAATGTTATTAAGTGTTTATGGGTTGATTTTAGTGTTGGTAAAAAAAAGGAACATTCGAAGAAGTACGAATATTTGTATGATAAAAAAGGAAATTGGATTCTTCGATTATCTTGGATTGATGATATACCATCCATCGCTGAATTTCGAACGATTGAATATTGGGATTGAGTTTATCGAGTGTGGAAGAACTATTCAGCCAAGAGATGATATCTTAGTTGTGGCAAAATAGGGAGAGCAGAAAATGTCATCTCTATTCGAAACGTCAAGCGCAGCGTCCGTCAAGGAAGCATAGCGACCGTACGTCAAGTAAAGCGAAGCAAACGACCGTCAAGCGTAGCGTCCATCAAAAGAAGCGTCCGTCAAAATTTATATCCATTCAAAAAATCCTTAATCGACATCTTTCGTTTCCCTTGGAGTTTTAACTCTTGCACTTCAACAAATCCATCAAGCGTAAAAAACCTTAAATATTTTTTACCATCCGTACTCATCGTACCCGGTTCTTGAATCGGCGCATCATACCCTTTAGTTGCTTTATAAATTTTACAATTCAAATCATTCAAGGTAGTCCAAGCCGCAGGGAAGGGACTCATCCCTCGAATAAAATCATAGACCTTATCTGTGGTTTGATCAAAATTGATTTGGCAGGTTTCGGAATGAATTTTTGGAGCCTTACTTACCTTTGAATTATCTTGAGGTTGAAGTTTATAATCTCCAGTTTCGATTTTTTTTACAGATTGTAACACTACTCTTGCACCCAATTCCATCATTTTGTCATGAACATTTCCAGTAGTATCATCTGAAGCAATTGGCAGTTTTTCTTGCATCAATATATCTCCAGTATCAATTTCATGTTTTAAGAAAAAAGTAGTTACGCCAGTTTCCTTTTCACCATTGATGACCGCCCAATGAATAGGCGCAGCACCTCGATAAGCAGGTAGCAACGATCCATGTAAATTGATAGTACCAATTGGAGGCATATCCCAAACCACTACGGGCAACATTCTAAATGCAACCACAACTTGCAAATCTGCCTTAAGGCTTTTCAATTCTTCTACAAACTCTGGAGCTTTTAAATTTTTGGGTTGTAAAACATTTAATCCTTTCTCAACAGCATATTTTTTCACCGCAGATTGAATAAGTTTCTTTCCACCTCGACCACCTTTCTTATCCGTTGAGGTGATCACACCTACAATGTTATAACCATTCTGATAAAGCGTGTCCAAAGAAGGGACTGCGAAATCTGGCGTCCCCATAAATATTATCTTCATTTATTATTTGATTTTTTGTAACTACTCAGGAGTCAGGAGTCAGGAGTCAGGTGTCAGGTCAAAAATCTATCGAAAGACCAAACAGGTAAATTTCTTCAATGACTCATTATTGCTAATTATTTCGACCAAAATATTTCGACCTGACACCTGACTCCTCGCTCCTGACACCTAAGTAGTTACGAATTTTTTTTGAGAAAAAATTTTAAACTGATGCATCTCAATTCACTAAAAAATCGTCTATTAATGGAAAAAAAAACTTAAATTAAGATATTGATCGTTAAATATTATTTTGCAATTAAAAGGAGAAAAAGCGAAAATTTTAATTTATAAATAGAATTAATCAACAACTATAAGTAGTTGATAATCAATGCTTTTTGTGATTTTAATATACTTTTTATCATTCCTTCAACAAAAACAATAACTTTGCAACAAAAGTAAACGTTTAATTGTAATAAAAAAACAAAAGAATTACCTGCCATTTTCAAAGAAAGAAACATACAAAATTTAACAAACTGAATATTTAAATTAAAAATTACAGAATGAGAAAGTCATATTTTACCATCCTTTTTTCTCTTTTATTTTTTACATCAGGACTTTTTGCACAAAAAATCACCGTAGAAGGGTATGCCTATGAGGAAAATGATAGAGGTTTCTTGAATGAAGTCAAAATTGTAATTCTTGATAAAAATTCAAGAGCTGTTCGAGCTGAAACCTTTTCTAATATGGACGGTTTTTTTACCGTGGAATTGGCGCCAGAATCGGATTTTATTCTTCAAGCCAATAAAAAAGTTTTTAAATCATTAGAAAAAGATTTTTCAACTAAAGGAACTCCGCCCAACAAAAAAGTTTTCCTAAAAGCAGAAATGGCTCGGAAGCCTGGATATTTATTCGACGTAACTTTATCAGAAAAAAGATATGAAGAAGAAGTGGTGGATGCTATTCAGTATTCTAAAATTGAAGTTTACAATAATACTAAAAAGGAAGAAGCATTGATATTGGATGATTATGCTGACCCTAATTTTAATGTAACTTTTGAGCAAGGAAATCACTACACGGTAATGATTCGAAAAGAAGGTTTTTTTACTAAAAGAATGGAGGCCTATGTAAATGTAAAAGGTTGTATTCTTTGTTTTGATGGAGTAGGAGATGTTCGACCAGGAGTTTCCGATGTGATGACTAAGAATAATACTATGGGAACTCTTTTGGCAAATGTAGAATTGGAACGTGTCAAATTAAACAAGAGTATCAAAATTGAAAATATTTATTATGATTTGGCGAAGTGGAATATCCGAAAAGATGCTGCGGCAGAACTAGATAAATTATTAATCACTTTGAAAGATAATCCAGGGATTATTGTGGAGTTGGGATCTCATACAGATTGTAGAGGAAAGGATAAGTATAATTTAGATTTGTCACAAAAAAGAGCTGACGCTGCGGTTGGTTATTTAGTTGATAATGGAATAGATGCTACACGAATTAAAGCAAAAGGTTATGGGGAAACTAAACATGTAAATGAATGTGAGGATGGTGTGCGATGTAGTGAAAGAAGACATCAATTGAATCGAAGAACAGAACTAAAAATTATTGGTTTCTTAGATGATGATCCTTATTCAAAACTTTCTTTAAAAAAGATTATTGAAGAAGAGCAATTTCAAAAAATGTTAGAAGAGGTTCAAAATCAAGAAGTGATAGAAGTAAGAGAAGGAGGCGATTTACCTGATGAAATAAAAAAGGCAAAGAAAAAAGCTAAAGAAAAACAAGAAAATTCACCGCTCGCAAAGCAAGATGCAATTGAGTTTATTGAAAAAGAAGAAATCGAAAGTGTTCCTACCGAAGTAGAAACTCCCGTTGTAGTTGAAAATGTAATTGCTGAAGAAAAGGTAATTACTGTACCTCCAAAGGAAAAGGTAAATACAATTCCAACTCCAAATACAACGACTAAGCCAAAAGTAAAAGCTTCTGCCAATAGACCTTCTGAAACAATTTTACCAAGTAACAATAGATCATCTAGTGGAAAGGTAGTCACAGGAAGTGATATCGAAATTTTAATCCAAACAGATTCTTACTTAGTTGAAAAACCATCAGGCAATAAAATCGTAAGTGAAGATAAAGTTGCAACGGCTAACCCTGTTATTAATTTGAAATCTATTCCTGCTGATTATACGGGTTATCGTATTGAGATTTTGACTTCTAATTCTAAATTAACAGGTAGCCATAAATTATTTTCACAATATGGGAATCTTACTTTGGAAGAAACTAATGATGGCAATTATTCTTATTTGGTAGGTAGTTTTTTCGAGAAGAAAGATGCTGAAGGATTCTTAGAACATATCGTTGCTCCTAGATATCCAAAGGCTCAATTGATTAATTATTTTAAAGGAAGAAGAATAAGGGAATAGGATGGTAGAATTGTTCGATTGTTTCATTGAAATTGATTCTCTAAAATAATGGGCGCAGCCCAAATTGTCGTTAAGGCGTTGAGAAGGATTAGAGAAAATTCAATATTTTTTGAAAAAAAATAAATTCGAGCAAATTAAAAATAGAAGCCACGAATTAACACGAATTTTCTCTAATCAATTTGTGAAAATTCGTGTTAATTCGTGGCTTCTATTTTTAATTTGCTCGAATTCATTTTTTACAAAATGGAAAATTTACATAAATCAAAATTTAGACTAAGTAATGATAAAGCGATAATTTGGGCTGCACCCAAAATTCAGGATAATTCATAAAATGGTGTAAAAAGCGTATTTTGCTGCTTTTTACACCATTTTTTATTAAAAATAAAAATGATAGAACACAATCAATTTAGTTGGACTACTAAAAGTCAGGAAAAAATTTATGCCTATTCATGGCCCATCGAAGAAGAACCAAAAGCGGTGATTTGCTTAGTTCATGGATTAGGTGAGCACCTTCACAGGTATGAACATTTTGCTGCATATTTTAATAATCAAGGTTATGTTGTAATAGCATTTGATAATGTTGGTCATGGGCGATCGGGTGGAAAAAGAGGGCATGTTGCTAACTATCAAATTCATATGGATAATATCAAGGAGTTGTTAGATGAAGCAGAAAAACGATATCCCTTATTGCCAAAATTTTTATACGGCCATAGTATGGGCGGAAATTTCGTATTGAACTATGGATTAAAAAATAATCCTTCCATTGCGGGGTTAATTACAACAGGAGCATTTATAACTTTAGATAAACGACCATCACCTTTATTGATGAATTTTGTAAAAATAATTAGATATGTATTGCCTTCCTTATTACAAGCCAATGATCTAAATCCTGACCATGTTTCTTCTGACCCGAAGGTGGTCGCAAAATATGTAAATGATCCTCTTGTCCATGATAAAATTTCTACAAATGCTGCGGTGGAATTATTTGATGCTGCAGATTGGTTAGCAGGTTATCAAGGTGAGGTTGAAACGCCTTATCTTTTAATGCATGGTGCAGTAGATTCTTTGACCTCACCAAATGGAAGTAGATTGTTATCCAACAATTTAAATGGTGATGTGACCCATAAAGAATGGGAAGGTATGTATCATGAGATTCATAATGAACCTGATCAGGAAAAGGTTTTTGATTATACGATTGGTTGGATAGAAAGTAAAATTGAGAAATGGGGAGATGGGAATGATTAGTAAATTAGTGAATGGTAAATGGTAATTCGTGATTAGGGCTGTTAAGAAAAAAAGATTATGGATTAAGGATTTCGAAAATCGTGTTTACACAAGTGTATTTCTATAATTATTCGACATCCATAATCCATAATCTTGAATCCATAATCTTTAACTCATTATTCATTCAAAGACCAATCATAATCCATATATTGAATAGAAGTCCCAGCGTTGATTTTGTCATTTGAATATTTATTTAAATAACTTCTTAAATCTCCAAAGTCCTCACCATACCAGTCGAAAATTTTAGACACTTCAACTTTACTACCTGAGATATTATTGAATTTTGAATTATTGATAAAAGCTTTAGCTTGCTTTTCAAAATTCGCATTTAAATTAGATGCCGTCCAAGCTTGATTTAATAAAGGAGGGCAAGATTTCGCTGCACAGTTAACTGCAAAATGAATTCTTGCATCTTTATAAGTGGGACGTAAAATGTCATTTTCAATATTATTCAAACTTAAAGTTCGCCCATCTAATTTTATCCATTTCTTATCCCATGGTTTACCGCCTTCTAATTTTTGAATACTTGAAATCGGATAATTATTTAGAATCAATTTTATAGTGTAGGCATTATAAGCATTGATCCAATAAGCCATTTTTTTATTTTTGCTCCATCCTTTATCAATAGGCGTACCTTCCAATTGATTGAGGTAAGCATTCAATTTACTTTCATCACTTTTGAAACCTTTATAATTCACCTTACCCGAAGAACTTACATGCTTTTTTAATAAAGCATCAAAAGGAGCATGAGTAAATGCAGGTGGCGGAGGCGGAGGTTGTTTTTCATCAACAAAGTCAGGTTTTTCAACAGCTGTTTTTTTATCAGCTAACTTCTTTTCCATTTCAGCTTTTTTCATCGCTTGTTCCTTAGCTAATTTTTGTGCTGCTTCTTCCGCTTGCTTTTTTTCTAAAAGTGCTTTTTCTTTTTTATCAGCTAAAACTTGAGCATTATTATCTACCACTTTTGACGCCTCTTTCTTTACATTCTCAACTGCATTCGATCCTTTTTCCTTAACCGAATTAGCAACATTTGATACTGTTTCTTTGACAGCTTCCTTTGTTTCTTCTCCCGACTTAGCCTTATCTATCAATTCTTGTTGAATTTCCGCAGCACTTTTTTTTGTAGCTGCACCATCAATATCAACTTTTTCTGGTGTTGTGATTTGATTACTCGTTGTTGCGCTAGGAGTAGACTTTTCAGTAGAGACATCAGTCTGATTAGAAGTGGATGCTTTTTCATTTCCACAGGCAAAAATGGCAAAGAATAAGATAAATAATAAGATATTTTTCATAATCAATTTTTTAATTAATAATTGTTCAATTGCTTAAACTAAGTTGCGAATATAAAGTAAGTCACAAGGTGAATTTTCTTATAGATCAACCAACCTTTGAAAGTTGAGTTGATTTTGGCAAATTATTCACCTTGTGACTAAAAAGTATCAGCATCTTGAATTGTTTAACAAAAGAACTAAAAATATAAAAATAAGTTGTTGTAATCTTTTTATAATGTTCTGATACGGACTTTTTTCTTTTTGGAAGAGATGCAAATAGAATCTTTATTACAATAAATAACTTGTCTATCCTTCTCTTTTCTAATACGCACTTTCAGCGCTTAACTTAGCGTGTTATTATCTACCTATGGCGTTGCCATAGGCTGGACTATTTCGCTCTTTCAGAGCTAAATCACTACAGAAAATAGCCCAAAAGGCTTACATAGTATAGCCTATGGCAACGCCATAGGTAAATAATAACACGCTAAGTTAAGCGCTGAAAGTGCGTAATAGAAAAGTGTACAATTATGATAAATTGATAGTTTTATAGGCATAATGATTTCCCTTTAATATCAGCTATTTATTAGCTTCCTGACATATCCAAAAATACCTTTTTGAAGGCGCAATGAAATTTACTACTTTTGCGATTCGTTGTTTTTAATAAAACATCAACCTAAATATTTTTATGTCGGTAAAAGTAAATCAATTAACTAAAATATATGGCGATCAAAAGGCGGTAAATAATATCTCCTTTGAGGCCAAAAAGGGGCAAGTATTAGGATTTCTAGGACCAAATGGTGCTGGAAAAACGACTACAATGAAGATCATTACTTGTTTTATCCCACAATCAGAAGGAAAAGCAGAAGTATGTGGTTACAGCACTTTGGATTCGCCTATTGATGTTCGAAAGAGAATTGGTTATTTGCCTGAACATAATCCACTATATAAAGAGATGTATGTCAAAGAGTATTTGAATTTTGTAGGTGGTTTAAATAAAGTTTCAAATCGTAAAACTAGGGTTGCGGAAATGATTGATTGGGTAGGGCTTGGAAGAGAGCAGCATAAGTTGATCGGTGCACTTTCCAAAGGTTATCGGCAACGGGTAGGCTTAGCTCAAGCGATGCTTCATGATCCTGAAGTCTTAATTTTAGATGAACCTACCTCAGGACTTGATCCAAACCAATTGGTAGAAATTCGAAAACTAATTACAGAATTGGGAAAAGAAAAAACGGTGATTTTTTCTACTCACATTATGCAAGAGGTGCAAGCGATTTGCGATCATGTAATGATTATCAATAAAGGAGAAATAGTTGCGAATGATCCTGTGGAAGCACTACAAAATAGAATTACTGGTTCAAATGTTATTACCGTAGAATTTTCACAAAAAATTAAAAAGGAAATTTTAAGTAAAATTCCTAAAGTAAAATCGATTCAATCCTTAGGAGATCATCAATGGAAAATTAGTTCTTCTTTAATGGACGATATTCGAAAAGATATTTTTGATTTTTCTGTTCAAAATGGATTAACATTGTTAGAGATGAAGAAAGAAGTTTATAGTGTGGAAGATGTTTTTCAAGAGTTGACGAAATAGAGATTGAATTTAAAAATTTGTCATTTGACAAATTCTATAATATTAAGTTTTAATGAGAATACTATTTTTAATTATTGGATTTTTATTTTTTTCAAATGCGCTTCAAGGGCAAAGCGATAGTATTGTTTATTTGAGTAAGAACTTTAAGTTCCATGATGGGGTTTTTATGACTTTTGATGATTTTAAAAACAATACTCCTACATATTCTTGGGATGAAGTGGAAGCTGGCCTTTTTTCCAATCCTCAAAATTTTATGGCGCAGATGCATTATTTAAAAACCCCAAGAACTGAGGATGCTAATTTAGAAGAAATTGATTTGGAAAAGGTGTGGGGAATCTGCCTTGATGGAATTCCTTATGTGAGATTGGAAAAAGAAATTTTAAATAAAGAGAATACTATTTTTGCAGGGTTAAAGCTGAGAGGGAAGATTTGTTACTTTGAGTACGAGGAATATGTGATGAAAAAAATACCCATGTCTGCCTATAATCCTGTGACTGGAAAACCTTTTCGAACTATGAGTGTAGAACGTAAAGTTCAAATCATTCATAAAAATATGCTTCATTTTGAAACTGGAGAAATCGCTAAATTTTCAGCAAAGAATTTTAGCAAATGGAT
>Ga0114957_1003201_pt1 | contig 14939 bp, 5 predicted proteins | sample BantaG_FD_87175 | JGI IMG/M metagenome (GOLD analysis project Ga0114957, IMG submission 87175) | Marine algal microbial communities from Bantry Bay, Ireland - BantryBay_4 metaG | ecosystem: Host-associated > Algae > Red algae > Unclassified | place: Bantry Bay, Ireland | collected 2014-11-21 | reverse complement strand
GCGCTTCCGCCGGAATTGGTAAAGCCACAGCAGTAGAATTTGCGGCTCGTGGTGCCAGTTTAATATTAGCGGATCGAAATGAAAAAGGAGGACAAGCGCTTACTGAAGAACTGGTCAGTCAAGGTGCAATCGCCAGTTTTCATCCAGTGGATGTTTCTAGTTTAGCATCGGTCGAAACTCTTTTTGATTTTTGCATAAATAAATACAATCGACTCGATCATTTAATCAATAATGCAGGTATTGCCAGCGATCTTTGTTTTTTTGAAGCCATCACCGACGAGGACTGGCACAAAGTCATGGCCATCAACCAGACAGGTGTTTTCTACGGTATGCGCGCTGCCCTGAAAATTATGCGGGAACAAGGCAATGGCTCAATTGTCAACACCGCCTCCGCTGCAGGTATCGGTGCAGCTCCGCGTATGGGCGCCTATGCAGCCTCCAAACACGCCGTGATCGGTATGACCAAAACCGCCGCCCACGAATATGGTAAATTTAATATACGCGTCAATGCCGTTTGTCCTTCTGTCATCGATACCGAAATGGGAACAGGCGGGCTAACCCATGATCCCAAATTATATAAAATGATGGAAATGGCCGTTCCAATGAAGCGGTTCGGCAAAGCCAGCGAAGTGGCCAAAACTATTTGTTGGCTGAGCAGTGATGAAGCCAGTTATCTGAATGGGGTAGCGTTGTCAGTTGATGGTGGATTGAAAGCGTAAATGATGAAGGTATTGTTATTTGGCACAAAATCACCCCTAAAACACTCCGATTATCCAAATCCTCGACCGGTATTGCGTAATTCTTCGTATTCTTGCACCTTATTTGAAAACGGACTTAGCACCAGGTGCTGTCATAGAGTCCAACTTCGTAACTGTTTAGTGTCCAAGCTAATTCCAGCAGATGGTTAAAGGTTAACCTAGTCGCTGACCATCCTTGCTGGCTCGAATCGTTACATAACTTTTTTAATTATTTATTATGAGCGATTTTGCGGCCACTGGCCTAAACGATCAATTGGTAAAAGCCGTAACAGACTTGGGCTTTAAATCACCAACGCCCATTCAGGCGAAAGCAATTCCTATTTTATTATCTTCTGACCGGGATTTAGTAGCGCTTGCCCAAACGGGAACGGGTAAAACGGCCGCCTTTGGTTTGCCGGCACTCCATAAGATTGATACCAAATCCAGAGATACACAAGTAATTATCCTTTGTCCAACGCGAGAATTGGCTATTCAGATCACCAAGGATCTGCAATCTTATGCGAAATATTCCCGGGATATAAAAATTATGGCCGCTTATGGTGGTACCAGTATCCAACCACAAATAGCCGCCTTACGTAGCGGTGTCCACATTTTGGTAGGAACACCCGGTAGAACACGAGATTTGCTAAAAAGAAAAAGGTTAAATCTGGATGCGATCAAGCAGGTTATTCTGGATGAAGCCGATGAGATGTTGACCATGGGTTTTAAAGAAGAACTGGATGCGATCCTTTCGCAGACACCCGATGAAAAGCAAACCCTTTTGTTTTCAGCGACTATTTCTAAAGAAGTTTCCCGGATTTCTAAACAATACATGAACAATGCCGAAGAGATTTCGGTCGCCCGTGTAAACGCCGGAGCGAGTACCGTAGAACACTGGTACTATTACGTAATGGCAAGAGATAAATACGAAACACTAAAGCGAATTGCGGATGTCAATCCTGATATTTACGGAATCGTTTTCTGTCGTACCCGAAGAGAAACACAAGATGTTGCCGCTCGCCTGCAATCAGATGGTTACAATGCCGACGTACTAAACGGAGAATTATCTCAAGCCCAAAGGGACGAAGTGATGAATCGTTTTAGAAAGCGACATATTCAGATTTTGGTAGCGACAGATGTTGCGGCGCGGGGACTTGATGTAACGGATCTGACGCACGTAATCAACTATAATTTACCAGATGATCCGGAAGTATATGTCCATCGTTCTGGTCGTACCGGACGTGCTGGAAAGAGTGGTATTTCAATCGCTATTATCCACTCACGCGAGAAAGGAAAAATGCGGGACGCGGAAAGAAAGGCGGGGATAAAGTTTGAAAGAAAATCTGTTCCTTCTGGTCGCGAAATTTGTCAGATTCAACTGATGAAAGTGATTGATAAAATTCAGGAAGTAGCGGTCAATGAAAAAGAAATCGGACCATTCTTACCAGAGATTTATGAAAAACTGGCCGATATGGATCGCGAAGAGTTGATCCAGCGTTTTGTTTCTACGGAGTTTAATCGCTTTTTGGATTATTATAAAAAAGCCCGGGATCTGAACGGTAACGAAAATAGTAGAGGCGGAAGAGAAAGAGGCGATCGCAATAGCCGTCGCAGCGAACGGGGAAGAGATCGTCGTGCGAGCAATAGTTCTAACCGTAACCAATCCGAACGCAACGTCAGAAATGATTCTGAAAAGCCGTTTCGCCCAACGAGAACTTCCGTTAAGAATGCAAAATTTGCGAAGGTAGTTGTCAGCATGGGAAGTAGTTCAAAAATGCATCCAGCGCGATTGATTGGTTTGATTAACAATACTTTAGATTCCAGTGAAGCAACGATCGGTCGAATCAATATTCAGGACAAGGTTTCTTATTTTGAAATAGAAAAAGATTACGCAAATAAGCTAGTCGAAGGCCTGCGCGGTCAAGTAATAGATGGAGAAAAAGTGATGGCGGATGTATCGGATGATGCACCAATGCCACAAAAAAGCCGAGGCGGAAAATCAAGTGGTCGAGGACCTAAAAGACCTGGTGATTTTGAAAAGCGTAAGAAGACCAGACACCGTAAGGGGGGTAATAGTGGAGGAGACAAGAAAAAACGCTACTAAATTTTTAGTTTAAAATTTAATTAGAAAATATAATCGCCTCTGAATTCTGTTGTGGAATTTAGGGGCGATTTTGGTATTGATTTAAAAGGATTCGTTTGTTTTTTTACAATTCTTCAATTTCTTCTTTCGACAAATTCGTGTATTGAATTATTCTTGCTATTGACTCTCCATTTTTCTTCATTTCCATTGCGATCTCTCTATTTCGGTTATCTCGCCCCTCTTCTCGTCCCTCTTCTCGTCCTTCTTCCCGTCCCTCTTCTCGTCCTTCTTCTCTGGAAGTATCTATTACATTTTTTAAATCTCTGTAAGTTTTTAGGCTCTCTTCGTAAGCACCTCTTTCTTCTGGTGTAAATCGTGCAATTTCTGCTTCTCTGAATAATCTTTTGAAGATTTTATTTTGAAGGTTTTCTGGAAGGTCTTGTAATTGAGATAGATGTCTAAAAACGTATAGCCATTTATCGAAGTCTGTCTTTAATTCACTTTCTTTTTTCTTAAATTTTGGTAATTCTATATAGATAAATTTTAATTTATCAAAGAATACTTCGCACCTTTGGTTCTTCAATTCTATGATGTGCAATAAACTAGGATCTGTTTTATGGTCATCAAAAATAAAGTCTAATATTCCAATGGTGTAAACAGGATCTAATTTATAATCCCAGTCTCCTTTTTTAGCTTGTTCCTGAATCGGAAAGGACGAATAGTAGACACTCCTATCTTTAAAGAAGTTATGTTTTGCTTTTTGCATTTCTACGATAAATCGTTCGCCTGATTCTCCTATGCAGTATAAATCAAAAATAGCTTTTCTATCTAATTCATTTAGCCCTAACTGTTCGTTATTTGAATAGCTTAAATCTTTAATTTTGTGTTTTTTCGGTAATATTTGATTAAGGAAATCAATCAATAGCATCTTATTCGGTTCAGTACCGAATAGTTTTTTAAAACCAAAGTCTGTCAAAGGATTTATATACTTATCTTTTAGTATGCTCATTTTCAATCATTTAGATTTTAAGATTTCGTCATCTACAAAGTTAATAATTTTATGAATGTACGATTTGTTCTATCTAATCGAGTAATTTTGTCAACCCAAAACCCAAATTTTTTCTAATCTCTAAAACCCTAAAACCCTAAAACCCTAAAACCCTAAAACCCCAAAACCTCCCTAATCACTCTTTCCACCATTCCAACATTCGGCAACGTCGCTTCCTCCAGAATACTATTCAATCCAATCGCCGGGACCTCCGCAGAACCCAACGTCCGAACCGGAGCATCCAGACTTCTAAAACATGCCTCTTGTATCCAACCCGCCAAACTCTGTGCGTAAGAATTTCGCGCCGGCTCCTCCGTCAAAACCAAACAACGATGGTGTGAACGAACCGTTTCTAAAATCGCCGCTTCATCCAGTGGCACCAGCGTCCTCAAATCCAAAACTGTCACGCGTCCCGAATATTTCGCTGCCGCATTCAACGCCCAGTGGACGCCCATTCCATATGTAACGACAACCATCGCTTCTCCATTTTCAATTTTATCCACTTCCGCTTCAAGTACTTGGTTCGCCAAACCCAACGGTAATAAATAATCTTTTGCTGGTTCAATAGTTTTGGCCGCAGCTGTACCCGGTACCTTCGACCAGTACAACCCTTTATGTTCAAAAATAATGACCGGATTAGGATCGTGGTAAGCTGCTTTCATCAGTCCTTTTAGATCCGCACCACAACTCGGATATACGACTTTAATTCCACGAATTCTCGTAACAATACTTTCTACACTAGAAGAATGGTAAGGACCACCACTCCCATAAGCACCAATCGGAACCCGTAAAACCATGCTCACTGGAAATTTTCCATTACTTAAATAACAAGACCGGCTAACTTCCGTAAATAATTGGTTAATGCCAGGGAAAATATAATCTGCAAACTGGACTTCTACAATCGGTTTTAACCCCGCAGCCGACATACCCACCGTAGAACCTACAATAAAGGCTTCCTGAATCGGCGTATTAAAAACCCGGTCGTCCCCAAATTTTTGGGCCAGCGTCGCCGCCTCACGAAAAACACCACCGAGCCGCGCACCAACATCCTGACCGTAAAATAAACAACGTTGATCGTCTTCCATAATTTCTTCTACCGCGTGCAAAGCTGCATCGACCATGACGCCCATTTCTCCGTTGGCGGGAGATCTTTCACCCGATTCTTCCGTGATGGGAGTCGGAGCAAAAATATGGTCGTAAATAGAATCTGGAGAAGGTTCTTTTGCTTTGCGTGCTTCTGCAAAATCGGCAGCCACTGTTTCGGTAACTTCCTTTTCTATTTTGGCAATGGCTTTTTTTGTAACCCCGGCTTCCAGTAGTTGATTTTTTAGAATAGGGTAGGGGTCAGATAATTTTGCTTCCTCCAGATCATCACGGTACCATTCCATTCTGACACCACTGGTATGATGATTCAATAGTGGTACGGTAGCATGCAGTAAAAATGGACGACGTTCTTTTCGCATCGTTTTAAAAATCTGATTGATCGTGCGGTAAGAAGTTTCAAAATCACTACCATCAATACTTATTCCCTCAATACCATGAAATCCTTGAATATATTCTGCCGCATTTTGGGCAAGTATTTCTTCTGCATTGGCCGAGATATCCCAACCATTATCTTGCACTAAAAACAGGATTGGTAATTGTCGCAGTCCCGCCATCTGAAAAGCCTCAGAGATTTCCCCCTCCGTCACCGAAGCATCGCCCAGCGAACAAACAACAATCCCTTTTTCTTTTGGTAAATCCTCAAATTTGAGGAGTTCTTTATATTGCAATCCCATGGCAATTCCAGTTGCTGGAATCGCCTGCATTCCCGTTGCAGATGATTGGTGTGGAATGGTCGGCTTGTCGGCATCGCGCAAACTTGGATGACTGTAATAAGAGCGTCCCCCTGAAAAAGGGTCATCTGCTTTGGCAAACAACTGCAACATCAAATCGTACGGACGCATCCCCAGCGAAAGCAACATCGCATCGTCCCGATAATAAGGGGCTGCAAAATCCTGTGGTAACAATTGCATTCCACAGGCCACTTGAATGGCTTCGTGTCCACGACTGGTCGCATGCACATATTTAGAAACTTCTTTAAAGTTTTCTTCATAAAGAAAAGTCATCTCACGGGCCGTGCAAAGCAAACGAAAACCTTCAGTTAAATTTTTTTTTGAAACTATCTTATTGGAGGCAACGGACATAGGTCTTTATTTTGAGAGGCAATGAGCAGAAATTTCCTTCTATAACTCATTCCTCTGGTTAATCTGGTTATTAGGAACTGTACATAAATAAATTGATATTTTAGACTTGGTTATTTTGTTACTAATCAAGGTACTAAAAACGGAGTTATGCCTTAGCATAATGAGTATTTTAGTGACGCAGAGTAGTAGCAAAAAAAGCAGTCAAAAGTGTAAAGTTATTTTTGAACCGTTCCTTACGTAAAAATAAGAAATTCTCTTCAGTTTTTGATACTTTTAAAGTTGAGAAAAGTTAACGAGCCAATAGCCTCAAACAATAAAGCAGCATCATAAAAAATAGATACATCAATCAGAATAGCTCTATCTATCCCGCCGCTTTCGCTTTTTCCTTTCTGCTTTATAACGCTTCCGCTTCAGTCGGGACAGTTTCTTATCCCTGCAGTACAAATGAGAAATACCTTGTTTTTTATACCATTTACGTGCACTAAATCGAAATTTATAATCCATTGTATTTTCCTCATTGCCCAAGGCATGAATATGAAATTTGCGGCCTGATACATCATACGCCATCCGCTCCGGAACTTTATCAGAATCCCAAAACCAAAGATTGGACCAGGGGATAGAGATCAGCATATTAGATTTATTATCATAGCGAAAATCTCCACGCATGTGAAGAGTGAAAGCAGTGGAATTGATATTCAGTCTGGGAATTTTTATGATTCCCTGATCAATTTTCAAGGTATCTGTAATGGTCAAAAACTGGATGTCTTCGATCCGTTTGTCACGGAGAATTTTCCCTGCAGTAGACATGATCGGGCCAAAGTTTTTTAACCGCAAACTTTCTAAATCGAAAGCAACTTCACCTTTTAAGGTATTGTCGAGTTTCCCGTTTTTATCAATAACATGACCCGTTAAATGGGAGTTCACGGAGAGAATACCAGAAACACTATTGGCTGTCTTCAAAGAGGGAAGATTAAAAAAGTCAAAGGCCGGAATCAACTTTTCAAGATTTATATTCTTGGCCATAAAATCGGTACTAAAACCAGTTCGCTCCTTTTCTGTTAGATCAAGCTCCGCGTCCAGAAGTACGCGGGAATCACCCAGTTCAAACGCTGTTTTTTGTAACTCCAGATGATTTCGATCCCGAAAAATTAGTCCGGTTTTTATATTTTTTGCTTCAAATGTTTTATATGAAAAATCGTCAATAATTACGTTGACTGTTGGTAAAAATTTATCGTAAATACCTTGAATAGTTGGTTTGAAAACATTGGTTTTCTTAATGGTTAATTCTGGCTCATCCTGAGACAAACTATCTGCTTGCGTAATGACATCAAACATCTTGGACAGATCCCGAAAATCCAGCTCTTTTGAATAAATGGTTAAGTTAGAAACAACATCTACCGGAATTGAGTCCAGCAATAATGTATTAAAATTGACTACTTCTCCTTTTGCTTCGATTCGGTGTCCCGAAGTTAGTGGGATAACAAAACTTTTAATGACTGCATCCTTGTTCTTTAAAGTCAGGTCCACGTTGTCGAGTGGCACCGTCAAATTCATATCTTTATAGAACACTTTACTGTTGTTTAATGTAAGTCGACTGTCAATATTTTCTATAATGCTTTTCCTGTTTAATACATCTCCGTCAAAATTCAGTTTAAAAGTAAAAATTCCTTCCTTGAAAAAAAACGTATTGTTATTGAAAAGTTTATTGAATCGTTGGGCTTTTCCGTTAGCGGAAAGCATGATATTAGAACTAATTTTTTTCTTTTCAGAAAAATTAAAAATAGCGTCCAGATCCAGTCTTCCATCGTCTAGCTTAAACCCGGTTTTTTCTACTACCAGCGTAGTAGAATCCTGATAATAAACAGCAGCCGATAAATCTCTTACCAAGTAATCTGAATCGGATATTTTGTCAATCTTTATCTCCAGTGTTGGCTGAAATTTACTGTACACCGTAGCAATTCCCCGGTGAATTGCATCTGGATTTTTTTGTTTTTCATTGTCCGACTCCAGAACCATTTCAGTCAGTTTTTTAAAATCCCTGGAGTTGAGTTCGTCTGAAGTTATTAGTACCGATGATTGTACTTTATAGTCTTTTTCTTCTTGTAAAAGCGAAGTGAAATTTTCAACCTTTCCGGTGATTGAAAGACTGTTTCCTTCCGAAAAAGGAATTTTTAATGCTATAATTTCGGCGTCTCTTTTTTTCAGTGAAATCAATGCGTTGTCAATTGGGATCACCAGATTCTGATCTGCATGGTGTATTTTTACATCCTGAATTCGTAGATCGACCACGCTTCCGGTAACAATATTTTCTGGGTCTTCCAGAGCGCCTTCGTAATCTGCCGTCAAGTTGAAACGGCCACTACGTAACATAAAAGCATCATTGTTAAATAATTCGTTTAAACTTTCCATCGATCCGTTCGCTTCAATTCCCAGAATAGCCAAGGTAGCATTTCCTTCGGGCAAATGAATACGGCCATTCAAACTGATCGAACCATCTCCAAAATTAAAACTGGAGTCGGTCAGTTTGAGGGTATTTTTATCTTTATAGGTTACGGAAGTTTTAAGCTTTTCAATGCTGATTTTTTTATAAGAAAAGGTATCAATTTTTATGGAGAGCGTTGGGTTAAATCTAAGATAAATATTCTCAAAGGCAGCCTTTAAGTCTTTCTCTTCTTCCATTAATTCTTCCTGCAATTCTTCTAGTGCCGTTTCTTCTGTAGCAGCCCGAATAGTAGAAATTAATCCATCGTAATTCAGATTTTTAGATTCGATGGTGAGCATAGATTTTAGCGGCTTATCCAGTTCGTCAAAAAGTAAAGAGGTGTAATTTTCCAGTTTTCCGGTAACGTTCAGCGTTTGTTCTTTTGGGAAGTCTAATCGCATGGATTTTAGTTGGGCATTTCCACCCTGAGTAGTAAAAAGTAATTTACGGACCGGTATGGTCAAATTAGCTTTATTGTAAAAAACCTTTGTCTGGTTGATTTTAAGTTGACTGTTAGCGTAGGTGATAACGTCCAGTGGTTTTTTAGTATCTCCTCGGTATTTACTGGTAAGATCAAAGTTACCCGATCTGAAAAAGAAAGCATCATTTTTTAAAATCTCGTTCAGACGTTTGGTAGCTCCGGTTGCCTGGAGATTAAGTTGAATAAAGTTTTTAACTGCTGGGGTGGTTTGGATATAAGAATCTTCTAGTTCGAAAGGTACATTCTGATAATATGCGCTAGCATTTGTAAATATTATGTGAAAGTCTTTTTTGTTTTTGCTGTTTAGTTTTTCGTCATCAATTTTCCGATTAGCCAGATGTCCGGTAAAATCAAGGGTATCAAAAAAAATACTGTTCTGAAAAATACATTGATTGTTCCTGGTGTTAAAATCCAGGGTCACCAGTGGATTTCCTTCGCTGTGAAATTTTCCCTGAATTTTGGTTTTAGTATAAAATGGATAAACTAATTGATAGTCTGAAATTTTTTCCTGGATATCTTTAGTGATCAATTCTTTGCTAGCTTTGTAGTCGGTCGCTTCGTTGATAAGTTCAAAATAGAAGAAATTTTCCTTTCCCAGATTAAAGTGAGCAGAAGTCAAAAAGTCCTGGTCATCAATTTTTAACGAAAAGGGAGGTGTGAAAAATTCTTTCCTGGACAAATCAATTTTAGGTTCCAGCGTTCCCCGCAGGTGTGCCGTATTAAAATAGGTTCCCTTTTCAATATTAAGACCCATTTCATCCATGTCAATATCAATCGAAACAAGTCCCGACAATGTGGAACCTTTCGGAATAAGCTGGCCAGAAATGTCATTAATCGTACCCGTATAACGTCTTTTTTTAGGGTGATTAATCATCCGAATCCGAGCGTCTTGAATGATAAAATCTACCCCCTTATTATGTAGCCATTTTTCCAAATCCGGAGGTAGGGATACGTCCCTGGCACTTTCATCCGCTTTTTCTGCGACCAAATCAAGGGTGTCTACCAGAATATTCAGATCAACATCCTTTAATTCAAAGCGACTGAATTCCAGTTCTTTACGAAAGAGTTTACGGGTGGTACACCGAAAATTAATCTCCCCCGCAGATACCCGCCGATAATTGCGTCCCGCAAAAGAAGAGTCCCGGATACTAATCTGATGAATCTGAATATTAAGATTGGGAAAATCGCGAATTAACTGAAAATCAAAGTCTCTTATTTCTAATTCTCCCTGCCGATTTTCTGCATACCATGTCTCGGCTTTTGATATAATAAACGGCTTATTCAATTCAACCAGAAGCAATAATACCAGGATGAGTATCAGGCCGATTAAAAAGAGAACACTAAAAAATTTAACGACAGTTTTCAATACAAATCTGGTTATTAAAGCTTTAATGATTCAGCCTCTTTACTCTAACGCAATATATCTCAATGAGTTCAGATATGCAAGCTTCCTTCCACATCCCACTTCTTGCTACTCAACAAGCTTTTCCGCTAATCTATTTGCATTTGTTAAAAAAAAGCTTATTTTTACGTGGTACGCAAGAAACTTTTTAAGTACCATTGGTTCAAATATGAATTTTATAAATTCATAAATATATGATAACAAAACAATTAATTATAAATTCGGCCATGAAAATTTTCCTTGCTCAGGGAGTAAAGACGGTGCCTTTGGATCGGCTAGCCAAGGATTTGAGAACTTCCAAGCGTACGATTTACCAGCATTTTGAAAATAAGACCGAACTTTTAAAAGCTTGTTTAGCGGATTATCACACTAAGATTAAGAAAGAAAATCAGGATATTATCGACAATTCTTCGGATGCGATCGAAGCGATGGGTCATCTTTTTCAACAGATTCTATTTCGCTCTAGCCTGGTAAATCCCAATTTTTTTAATGACATTATTCACTATTATCCGGGACTACTTAATGAGTCTTATAAGAAAACTGGAAATTTTGCGCACCAACAACTTTACGATATGGCGCAGTGGGCAATCAAAGATGAAATATTTATCCCGGATATAGATATAGAGGTGGCCACTAAAACAGTACTTTCTTTACTAAAATTACTGAAAGATAATACCCAGTTTCCTGTCTCTGAATTTAGTAAAGAACGACTCACATTCGGTATCCTACTTCCTTACATGCGTGGACTTTGTACCGCAAAAGGTCGGGGACTCCTGGATAAACAAGAAGAATTATACCGGGTAACTATTTAATAAAAACTGAAATTCAAAATAATTGAAAAATTCTAGCTCCTTAAAAAATACGCCCATCGCGGTAGTCGGCTTATCGGCCATTTTTGCCGATGCAGCCAATGTTGATACTTTCTGGAACAATATCATCTTAGGCAAAGATAGTATCAAAGATGTACCGGATTCCCGTTGGTCTATCGAGGATTATTACGATCCTGATATGATGGCACCAGATAAAACTTATTGTAAGCGCGGCGGCTTTCTGCCAGAAATTGACTTCAATCCTCTGGAGTATGGCTTGCCTCCTAACATACTGGAAGTAACGGATGCCTCTCAGTTGTTAGGATTGGTCGCTGCCCGTGATGCATTAGCGGATGCTGGTTACGGAAAAGATTCTGACAAATTTACCGCAGCGCTAAAAGCTAAAACTGGCTGTCTGTTGGGAGTTGGGGGTGGTCAAAAATTGATTACGCCGCTTATCGCTCGCTTACAATATCCCATCTGGGAAAAAGCACTGCGTAGTAGCGGAATTTCGGAAGCGGATATTCCGCCCATTGTAGATAAAATGAAAAAAGCCTACGTAGGCTGGAACGAAAACTCTTTTCCTGGCTTGTTGGGGAATGTGATCTCCGGACGAATTACAAATCGTTTTGACCTAGGTGGAATTAATTCTGTAGTGGATGCTGCTTGTGCTGCTTCCTTGAGTGCTATCAAAATGTCGCTTAGTGAACTCGTAGAAGGTCGCTGTGATATGATGCTGACGGGTGGCGTAGATACCGATAATTCTCCGTTTATGTATATGTCTTTTTCCAAGACACCGGCTTTTTCAAAATCTGGTAATATCAGCCCGTTTAGTGATGCGGCCGATGGGATGTTGATTGGGGAAGGAGTAGGAATGATGGTGTTAAAAAGACTAGAAGATGCCGAACGCGACGGCGATCATATTTATAGTGTCATTACTGGCGTCGGAACGTCCAGTGATGGTCGTTTCAAATCTGTTTATGCACCTCGTTCTTCGGGTCAGGCTCTGGCCATGAATCGGGCTTACGAAGATGCTGGCTACGAGCCAGCAACAGTGGGCTTACTGGAAGCACATGGTACCGGAACAGGGGCTGGAGATCCAACGGAATTCGCTTCTATGAAAATGGTTTTTGGTGCCGATAACCCCAAAAAACAATACATTGCCCTGGGTAGTGTAAAGTCTCAAATCGGACATACAAAAGCCGCCGCTGGAGCCGCTGGAATGATCAAGGCAATCCTGGCCTTACACCATAAAGTATTACCTCCAACAATTAATGTGGAAAAGCCTAACGCCAAATTTGATATCGAAGAATCTGCGATTTATATCAATACGGAAACAAGACCCTGGATCAAAAAAGATTATCCCCGACGGGCAGGTGTGAGTGCTTTCGGTTTTGGTGGAATTAATGTCCACATTGCCATGGAGGAATACCAAAAAGTACAAACAACAACTTATCGTATTCATCAGCCTTATCGCACCATCTTACTCAGCGCTGTCACGCCGGAAGCATTAGTGGCGTTGGCTGGTCAAACAATCACTGAACTGGAGAACGAAAAGAGTGGACACTTGGCCTACGAAAAATTGGTGACAAATATTGACGCGGCCATTCCAAATACTGCCGCAAGGGTAGGATTCGTAAGTGAAAGTCGGGAACAAGCTATTCAGTATTTAACAATCACCGTACAAAATTTATCCAGCCAGTCAGCGGCTTGGTCGCATCCTAAAGGAATTTATTTCCGACCCAATGCCATCAATACCCAAACCGATAAAACAGTTGCTTTATTCGCTGGACAGGGTTCGCAGTACGTTGGTATGGGCCGCGAATTGGTAAATGCCTTTCCGGAAATGCGAAAAGATATAGAAAAGATTGATGAGTTGTTTACTGATAATCAGCAAGATGCACTCAGTGATAAGATTTATCCCCGTCCGGTATTTACAGAAGCGGAACGAGAGACACAGCAGCAAAATTTAACCAACACACAATATGCACAGCCCGCAATTGGTACGCTGAGTATGGGTATGTATAAAACCATGCAGCAGGCTGGATTCCAACCTGATTTTTTAGCGGGACATAGTTTTGGAGAATTAACGGCGCTTTGGGCTGGAGGTGTATTTAGTGAGAAAGTATTTTTAGCGCTTGCGCAAAAACGGGGAGAAGCAATGTCTAACACAGATAATGGAAAAGATAGTGGAACCATGTTGGCGGTAAAGGCCAGTTTAGAAACGGTACAGGAAGCGATCAGTAGTTTGCCGGGTGTTACGGTGGCAAATATCAACGCTGACAATCAAGTAGTACTGGGAGGAAGTACTCCTGCGATAAAATACGCCACGGACTATTTGAAAGAAAAAGGTTTGCGCGTAATTCCGCTGCCAGTGTCTGCTGCCTTTCATACCAGTTTGGTAGGTCATGCACAAGCCCCTTTTGCCACTTTTGTAGAAGAACAAAAATTTGTACGAGCTAAAAAGCCAGTTTACGCAAATTCAACGGCTCAGCCTTATCCTGCTGAAATTTCTGATATTAAAAATGTACTAAAAGATCAGATTTTAAATCCAGTATTCTTCAAACAACAGATTGAGAATATTTACGAAGAAGGCGGAAGGGTGTTCGTCGAGTTTGGTCCAAAAGGAGTTTTAACGAATTTGGTAAAGAATATTTTAAAAGGTCGCGATTTTCATGCTGTAGCTATCAATCCAAAAGCGAAACAGGACAGTGATCTACAATTTCGTCAAGCAGTAGTAGAACTAAAAGTATTGGGCATAAATTTACAGAATATTGATCCCCATTACCGGGCACCAAAAACCCTGGCTGAGCCGGGTAAGATGAATGTAAAAATTAGTGGGAATAATTATGTTTCCAAAGGTACCCAAAAAGCTTACACGGACGTGATGTCTAATGGCTTTAAAATTTCTGGCGCTGGTACGGAAAAAATTATTGAAAAAATTGTTGAAGTGGAAAAAATCGTGGAAGTAGAATCCATTCCAGTTAATTTAAATAATCAAGAAGAAATGTTACAAAAAGAAACTTTGGATTTACTCAAGTCCACTCTCGACCATCTTAAACAGCAACAGGCTTCGGCAACTGCTGTATTTGAAAAAATGATGCAGGATCAGCACCAGCAAACACAACAATTGCTATCGGTTTTGACCAATGAAATTTCCGGAACTTCCAGTAATATTTCTGCTGCACCGACTGTTACAAGTAATGGGTTTCCTACTAATACAGCCTCTAACGGAAATGGAGCCAATCATAATTCAATTAAAAATGCTGCTCCAGTCGTGACTCCTTCGATTGCGGTTGCTCCGGCAGTAATTGCTCCAGTTCAAACACCGAATAATAACAGTAATGCAGCGTTAGAAAAAATATTGTTATCTGTAGTAAGTGAAAAGACGGGTTACCCGGCAGAGATGCTGGAAATGAGTATGGATTTGGAAGCAGATCTGGGCATTGACTCGATCAAGCGGGTAGAAATATTCGGTGCGTTAACCAAGCAATATCCTTCTATGAGCGGCATCAATCCACAGGAGCTAACGGAGTTGCGAACCTTGGGTGAGATCGTTAGCTACGTAAATCAAAATGCAAAAGGTAGTATAAATGCTGAAAATACAACAGCCGTTGCAACGCCAAAACCTGCGGCCCCGGTACCAGGTTCAGTAACGGCGGCTCCTGTAGCGGCGGCGACGGGTAATAATGCAGCATTGGAAAAAATTCT
>Ga0114957_1003200_pt1 | contig 14940 bp, 25 predicted proteins | sample BantaG_FD_87175 | JGI IMG/M metagenome (GOLD analysis project Ga0114957, IMG submission 87175) | Marine algal microbial communities from Bantry Bay, Ireland - BantryBay_4 metaG | ecosystem: Host-associated > Algae > Red algae > Unclassified | place: Bantry Bay, Ireland | collected 2014-11-21 | reverse complement strand
CGTGGTCTGAAACGTGGGGGAAGTTCGATGACCGGGGGAATCACATGGCCGAATGGGTCGCAACCTATAGCGAGGTAAAAGCTGCTTCGGGGCTGGCGCTTAACTCTATTAAGTCGGGAATAAGGGAAGCGAGGGGGGTGGGTGCTTTGGTGTTTGAGTTGATTGATTCGGCCGAAGAAAGAACGATTTACGAGTCTAAGAAGCGGGTTAAGCTCCACCGCCATACACAGCTTTTTGTGCTGCGGCCACGTTGGAATGACGAGCCGATTGATACGCCCTAGCTGTGGATAACTTTTACTGTCAAATTTTGATTGTATCAAAATTTGATCGGTTTCCTGTCAAAATTTGATCGGTTTCCGATCAAATTTTGACAGCAAATACACGAGTGACCTTGCTACATATAGATAGATATTAATACACAGAAGGGTAAAAGGTGATTTATGTAGATGTGGATAACCCAAAAAATGGAAAGTAAAGGGGGCGATGGATTAGCCCCACCGCCCCTTGTTAACCAATAACTCTAGCAAGAGTCGAGCCTCATTATATGGGATTCGGCCGAAAACAAAAGGTAGTTAACAATGAGCAAAAGAGAGACTGTAAAAATTGATGGTCGCAGGGTCAAGGTGTTGGTGGTTGGCACTGTTGATTTTGGCAGCGGCAAAGTCGAGCTAGATAAAAATGCGTGCGCCGAACTGTTAAAGAACGACCCCCCCCAATTTGGTGACAACTAATGAGCCGTAGAAGCAAGCCAGATAGCGTCCTCTTTTTTCGGGTCTTGGCAGCGCTTGTGATCGTTGTCTGCTTGGCTATGCTGCGCACTTATTGGGTTCATGGCTCGGTGACCGCGCCGCCGACTGCGACTCAGGCTCAATTCGTACTAGCGGCCAATGACGATAGCGTGATCACAACTCGTTACGCTGATGGGACGCTGTATTTTCGGTTTCGATGTGGGATTGATTATTTGTACCGTGCAGCTACAGCGGATGTTGAGGTGGTCCGCTCAACGCTTGCTCACGGATATTTTTATTACGAGACTGCTGCGGGTGTGAACTTAGCGGCATTTGAGGCGGTGTGTAACTAGCCGCCGAAAAAATAACCCGCCGTTGCATTGGCATCAACTCAGCAACGGCGGGCAGTGACGCATAAAAGCGTACAGCGATTGTACTCTTTTATGTGTCGATGGAGTAAACAGTGACAATTAAAGGACGTGTTAGAAATTTAGACAGGGAAATACCATTTAGGGATGTTTGGTTTATTGCTGTAACGACTGGCTTTTTGGCTGGCGGGGCTGTGCTCTCTGCTGCGCTGCTATGGTCCGGCTCTTGGGGCGGTTCGATTGCTTTGGGTATCTTTGCTGCTTGTGTGGCTGCTTTGTTCGGTGTGTGCTTTTGGGAATGGGATCGTCGGTGTCGGAATCGGCCGACAAGTGAGGAACCTGCCCCACGGCCAGTAATGAACAAGCGCTCTTTGGTCGAAGTGTCTGAACCTCGGCAAGATGTATTGTTTTCAAGGGGTGGCGTTGAAGTAAAGTACAACCCTGATGGCGAGATACGGATAGATGGGGCAAGAATCCCTCATAGCGCGTTGGCTAAGTGTGCATTGGCGATTAAAGCGAATAAGGGGCGTGATCGAAAAATATCCCGACCTCAATTTGCTATTCGCGATACTAGCTACACAAAGCTGCGGAATGCGCTGGTTGTGGGCGGCGAGGCTGTTAAGCAAGGTAAAGAAACCCATCTGACTGACAAGGGCATCAAATGGCTGTTTGAAACGATTGGCCAGACCCCCCCCGAACTCGACCCCCCTATCCATTCTAGGCGCTTTGTGCCTGCTGCTCCCAGTGTGCGGAGCGGAACGGGAACGGAACAGGATGCTACAAAGGGTGGTGCGTGATGGGCTTCGTTAGTAGATATTTTGAGGCGCGTGATAACGGGTGCGGGATTGGCCAATCGATTGCTTATGGTAAGGATATGGGGTTCGGAACGCCAGCCCCTACCGAAGAGGAAGTGATGCGGCGAAGCCTGAAACGTGCGCAAGAGACAGGGTGCAATGATGGTTGCTTGGCTCATGTGAGGGACGCTGACGGCCGTGTGGCAACCAAGGCGGAGGCTACCCGCATTTTGAGTAACCAGACCCAGCACAGTGTAGTTGATGCAGATGGCCGTGTTGTTAAGCAGCCTTGGTGGAAAAGGGAAAAGGTTGAAGTTCCTGACCCGCGCAATGTGCCTGTCTACAACTCGAAGCATAGAGCGGACGCTTTCTACTTTTCATCGCTGAACCATGACGATCCACCATACCAAGACGGCTTTGATGATATGAACGACACGCTCATAGGTGGCATGATTGAGCACCACAATGGCCAGCCGCTCGAACAAGGCAGTACACCAGCGGCCGATTATGACCACAGCACCAGCAGCATCTTCGACCTATGGAAAGATAGCGTGAGCCAAATATTTGATATCTTCCACACGGAGGAAAGGTGGGATTAGATGAAGCGAAAATTTGATGTAATCAAAACGCTGCAAGGCTTCGATGAGCTTGTGAGCGAGATACTTGCGATTGTGGTCACGTGGATAGCTCCTGCGCCATCGAGCTACATTGTTGGAATGGGCGCATACGAAAAGCTTGGCTGGCATTGGAGCGTGTGTATCATGCTGGCGGTTGCTGTCGAGGGGCTTGGAATAGTAAGTGTTTCAAGTGCGCTAAAAGCATGGGAGTGGAATACCAGCAAGACAAAGACAGACCCTGCGGCCCCCTTTGCTCTTACCGTTGGGCTTGTGATCGTCTATGTGGCTTCGGCCATTATGCTCAGCGTGGTAATAGATGTGTACGAGCCGTTGCTGCCGATTGCGCCAGCGCTTATGCCGCTACTCACCGTTGTGGCGGCGGTTAACATTGGTGTCCGCGCTGGCCACAACCGGCGCGTGAAACAAAAAGCTGATGCCAAACTTGAGCGGCAACTAAAGCGGCGACCTAGCGGCGAAAAGCCAAACGGCGAAACGGCGAAACCTAGCGGCGAAATGGCGAAATCCAGAGAGAAAGCGCGGCGATGGGGTCAACTGCAGCACGGTGATATTAAAAAACTCGCCGCTATGAGTGCGCCTGAAATCGCCACTGAATACGGACTGCGCCCGCGCACGGCGCGTGATTGGGCAGCCCGCGCGCGACTTGAGTTTAGCAAGAATGGCACACATTAGTTTTTCGGCCGAACCCCAAGGAGGTAACAATGTACATAGTTGAAGCGGATGGACAACAACTAATAGATATTGACGAAACCGTATTCCAAGAAAACAGCCTTGCCCAAGCTTACATCTTCTACGATCTCCACGAAGCAGAGCGCTACTGTCAGTGGATTAGATCAATATCCGACCCGTGGAACATTGAAGCTTATGAGCTTCCAATGGATTTACAAATGCGCAGGCTCAAACAACCCATGCTGCGCTTATAACTTGTTGGCTTCATGCCACGAGACGGATTGTGGGAAGGGGCGACGGCTGCGGCCGTTGCCCTACCTCAAACTAAGAATGTGATCATTAGTACCTAGGAGTCTTGGAAGTAATGAGTGAAGTTGAAGTACCAGAGAATCATAGATTGCTGAGTGATAATGCGGAGCTTGTTTATGTGGGCGATAAGCTGCTTGTTGATGATAGGTGGAAGTCAGCATTAGCAAACCGCCATCATGGTATGACCTTTTATGCTGTGAAAATGATGGGGGTTGACGCTGTAGCTCGCCCCACTGCCCCAACGGGCAAACTCCCCACCGTAAACCCTAAGCCCAAAAAGGATAAAGCTATGAATAAGCGAAAAGAGAAACCTGCAACTAAATTGGGTAGCCCCCCGCTTGGCGAGAAGTCAAGTGATACATCGTCCGCGCCTTGGAACGTTTGGGAGCAAGCGCCGCTTGTTGCTCTCCTGATCGAACGTCTACCGCTCACCGAAGGGTGGACGCAAGATGAGCACGATAAGTGGCTTGCCGCGCTTGATGCGGCTTTGTACATGGATATTGAGACAACTGGTTAGTGATTCGGCCGAATAGGTCATGGAGAATAATGATGAACGACGCGGAAAAGGCGATTTTTAACCAAATGAGCGATGAAATGATAATGCTGCAAGCTAGTGGCTTCAAAGTCGTACTAACACTTGACGCAGCTTCAGCAATGACGCTTACGGGAATGCTGCAACTGGCTATGAAGCACCCCTCTATGCTTGATGGACCACTGTCGATAAGCACAAACATTGTGAACCATGCGCGTGATAGTTTGCGCGATGCTGGTGCGGAAGCGTGTGCAGCTGCGATTGATGCAAAGTTTGCCGCGATGGTTCCTGATCATCCCTTGCGAGAAAATAAGCGTAAGTGGCGCAATTGATTTGTGATGCTGAGAGAAGTAATAAGCGGCTTTTTCGATGACGTGGGCGCGGGTGAGATTAGGCGCGAAGCGCTGAGCGGTCGGCTGCACCTAAAGTACACGCATGGTGATGAAGCTAGTCTTTTGACTATCGGCCGAAAGGGAACAGACCGCTTTGACCTTAACCCTGTTCGCCCGGGTCCGTCTGATAAAGAATTGCAGATTGTGCGCCGCGCCTTGATTGAATCGGCGCTGTGGCCTATCTACAAGGTATATAAGGGCGAAATGCAATTTAGCGGCGACTGGGGTTGGGTGGAGTGGCGCATAGTTTGGAACCACCAGATGAGCTTAGATGTTTAATGGAGTGACGTGATGAATGATGAAGTAAAGAAAGTGTGCATGAGTGAAATGGTTGTTTTGCAAGCTGCGCTTGGGCGCGGTTACTTTGACGTCAGCTTTGGGATGGGTAAGGTTTCGCTGATCAAGCAGATTGCGTTAGCTTGTGATGATGTGGCTATGTTTGAAGATGCGAATGAGTTGGGCAAGCGGATTAACGCTAAGCGTAAGGGGGCGGCGTGAGCAACCTTTTGTTTCAGACAACGTATGACGGCACACCCAAGATTGAACTAACCGAAGAATTTTTACATGCGACGTGTGAACACATGAGAGCGTATTTGTCTATGATGCGTGATTCGATGCCTGATTTGGCCGATAGTTTTCAGTGGGGATTGTGCAGAGTGGGTGATCTGGCTTTGCAGTCGGGGCTGATGTACGAGTATGGCGGTTTTGACGACAGGCCAGAGTTGATGCCGATTACGTTTAATGTTGGCGTTGTTCTGCCCTCTGGGATTTTTGTTTGGGCATGACGTCGCTATTTGAGACATACCCAGGCGGCAAGGGGGGCTGTTTTCGCCAGATAATTAACCTCATGCCGCCACACACGGTTTACATCGAGCCGTTTTTAGGCGGCGGGGCTGTTCTTCGTCACAAGCTGGCGGCTAAGCACTCAATTGGAATCGATTTGGATTTGGATGTGATTGAGCGTTGGCGTTCATCTAGCTTTACGCCAGATTTGGCTAGGGTGGCCACGGCCGCACACGCTAGAAATGGCGTGTTTGCCGGGTGCATCGACGACCACGCCAAAAGTGACGTGACGAGCTGCGGCTATGTTCATGCCAATGCAATTGAGTGGCTTGAACAATCGAACCTGCGTAATACGGCTTTGATTTATGCCGACCCCACCTATTTGGAATGTACCCGACGTCAGCCGCTTGGCATGTACAAGCATGAAATGAGCGACGATGATCACGTTCGCTTGCTGAATGTGTTGAATAAGCAGAGATGCATGGTTTTGCTGTCGGGCTATTGGTCTGAGCTTTATGCTGATATGTTGGTTGGATGGGATTCGGCCGAATTTACAACAACTGACAGGGGCGGCAACGTGAGAACAGAAACGCTTTGGGCAAACTATGTGCCGCCCCCCAAGCAGCTGCATGATAGCCGTTACTATGGGGGCGGGTGGCGTGAGCGTCAGCGGGTTCGGCGCAAAGCCAAGCGGTGGGTAGATGGCTTGCTGCGCCTGCCTGACCTTGAGCGACAAGCGATACTAGACCAAATGAGAGCGGCCAAGCTCATCGAGCCACGCCACAAATGACTAGGGGATCCGGCGAGCCACGCCACAACTGACTATGGTGCAGCAGAAAACCAAAGGTAATCACTATGAACAATACACCTGACAGACCGACAGCAGCGGAACGAGTAGCCAATCATCGAGCAACAAAAAAGAGATTTCAAGCGGAAGTGCTGACGCCGTGTCGAAATGGATTAGAGGCCGCGCTGTCTCAGATGGATGACAAAACAGTGCGATTCATCGACATTTTGGTAAATGGTGCTGATTTCAGCGACCTTGGCACGAATACGGTCAGCCGACTAGCGGCAGATATACTCGATTCAACAATGCCGCGCTACTGTGATGAGGTTTTATTCGATGAGTACAAGCAGCATGCCTCAAACCTTCTGCGTGACTTTGTAGAGATTGAGTGGCCACCCACGCCGTAAATGACGATGCTTCAGCAGCAAGCGTTACACCTCGAAGCCAAAACCATGACAGCGAGAAACGAATTAACCCTCTCGCTTTTTCCCAATATCGGCCTGCTTGATCGTGGTTTTGAAGATAACGGCTTTTGTGTTGTGCGTGGCCCCGATTTGATTTGGGGTGGCGATATTCGCCGCTTCCATGCGCCAGCAGGTAAGTTTGACGGCGTTTTTGGCGGCAGCCCGTGCCAAGATTTTAGCGCGTCGCGACGTGTTGAGCCGACGGGCGATGGCTTAGAAATGATTGGTGAGTTTGTACGTGTGGTATTAGAGGCTCAGCCCGTTTGGTATTTGCTGGAAAATGTACCGCGTGTGCCAGATGTAAAGATAGCTGGCTATTCATGGCAGCGGCTGGATTTATGGGCGCATGAATTTGGTTCGCGTCAGCGGCGCAACAGGCATTTTCAGTTTGGGGCGCGTGATGGGAGTGTGCTGGTGATTGAGCGTGAGGGGAGCGGGGGCGATGTGGCGACGGTTACGGCGTCTGATTCTGCGATTCCGATTAGTGAGGCTGCGCGGCTGCAGGGGCTGCCTGATGGGTTTGATATTCCAGCGTTCCGGCGCAGCGCGTTGCGTAGAGCAATTGGTAACGGTGTGCCTTATCCGATGGCTGTGGCTGTGGCGGCTGCAATTAAGAATCGCGTTTCGGCCGAATCGGTAAAATTGTGTGCCTGTAGCTGCGGGCGCTTAATCAGTGGCCGCAAAACCTATGCTCGAACAGCATGCAGGGTGCGTGCTCATCGTAGGCGTTCCTCGTCGACCGCGAGTTAGCAGCGCGGAGTAACGTTTCTTACCAGGCTAGCGAAGATGCTGCACAGGAACGTTTCTTGTCCAGGTGATAACTGATTGGCCGCGTAACGTTTCACTCCGGCGTTTTCCTTACCGGGTGCAGAAACGTTTCTGAGCTGAGCCAACGGATGCCTTTTTGGTAACTATTCGGCCGACAAGGGGAATGCATCTTCTTTTTTGTCACCAGCTTCAACGGCGACGACGGCGGCGACTAAGCAACCTAGCTCGCGCCACCCCCGCTCTTGCAAAATATACCTCTTTTCTTGTATTGAAAATTGAATAATGTAGCCCAACTTGTTTTTACCTGCGGATTGGATTACGAGCGGCTTGTTGCTGGCTAACGCGCTGGCGTTTGTGAGCATGTGCAGCAGCTTTGCCCAATTCAACTCGTACATAGGCATGGCGGGGTTGCGGCGCAGCATGGCATTGTGTTCGATGGCCTCTAGCTGTCTCTTTGTGAATGGTTTTGGCTGGCGCATTACAAGCATTTGATACCTCTGCTAAGAATAACTGCTAGATTGTAACTAATTTTGACGCATTTTGAACGTCTGTGCTAGAATGCATTGACCTTAGAGCAGCAGCGGATTGGTTCCGCTGCTGCTTTTTTGTTTTTGCCCCTCAATTAGGCGGGTCGCGCTGCTGCCGACCTGCCGCTCTTTTACTGGTTTTTGTATCGTAGGTGACTTGTGTCTAACTCTGTCGGTGTTTCTGGCTTGTCCCATAAGCAAAAAATCTTCATAGAAACGTATTTGCGCACATGGAACGCTGCGGAGTCTGCACGGGCGGCTAATTATGCCAATGCTGAATCTCAGGCGTATAGGGTGCTGCAAAATGAGAAGGTTTCGGCCGAAATTAAGTTCAGGCTTGAGAATGCGGCTATGTCGGCCGATGAAGTGTTGATGCGTTTAGCGGAGCAGGCTAGGGCGGCTTATGCTGATTACATAACTTACGACGGGGCTGTTAATCTGCCTATGCTCGTGGCTGATGGCAAAGCGCATTTAATCTCTGGTATCAATCCCAAAAAAGAAGGAACAGAGATTAAGTTTCACGATGCTCAAGCGGCGTTGGTGCATCTTGGGCGGCATCATAAATTGTTTACGGATGGGATCGACCACACGAGCGGCGGGGAACCGATTCGACATATTGTTGAGAATAGGGGGCAGCATGACAGCTGATCACGGCCTCTACTCTGTTGATGGGGATAGCATTCAACTTAACTTTCATGCGGGCCAATGGCGGGCATGGGATAGCGTTAAGCGCTTTGTTTGTGTGCTGGCTGGTACTCAAGGCGGTAAAACATCATTTGGTCCACTATGGCTGTTTCGCGAGATTACAAAGCGGGGGCCGGGGGATTACATTGTGGCCGCGCCGACCTTCCCTCTGTTGGAAAAAAAGCTAATCCCTGAATTCTTGCGCTATTTCGCTAAGTATTTGCGACTGGGCAGATACAACCGCTCGACAAAAACGTTTACTTTCTCTAAGTCTGGGAATAGGCGGGTGTTTGGTGATGATTCGGCCGAAGCCGAAACGCGGGTGTTTTTCGGCCATGCTTCTAACCCTGATTCGCTTGAATCGGCCACGGCAAAAGCGGCGTGGCTCGATGAGTGCGGGCAAAAGCAGTTTAAGCAAGCGTCGTGGGAAGCTCTGCTGCGGCGGCTGTCGCTGGCGATTGGGCGGGCTTTGTTGACGACGACCATTTACCGCATGGGGTGGATTAAGAAGCTGCTCTATGATGTGTGGGAACGATTCGGCCGAAACCATCCAGAGATTGACATTATCTCTTTTGCCTCAACGCTCAACCCCGCATTTCCGCAAGAGGAGTACGACCGCGCTCGGCGAGTGCTGCCCGCTTGGAAGTTCCGCATGTTTTATCAGGGGCTGTATACGCGCTCTGCTGGTTTGATTTACACCAAATTTGATAAGGCACGACACATGATTGACCGCTTCCCAATCCCCAAGCATTGGAAGCGATATGTAGGCGTGGATTTTGGCGGCGTGAATACGGCGGCTGTGTTTTACGCTAAGAATCCTGATAAGAAACAGGTGATTGCTTACCGCGTTTATCGGGGCGGCAATTTGACCTCAGCTGAACATGCCAAACGGATTAAGGCGAACGAACCACTGCTAGCGGGGTTTGGCGGTGCGCGTTCAGAGGGGCAATGGCGGCGTGAGTTTGGGGCGGCTGGGCTGCCGCTGCGTAAGCCAGTTGTGAAGGAAGTAGATGTAGGGATTGATAGAGTTGATGCAGCTCACGCTAACGATGGTGTTCTAGTTTTCTCTGACCTAGCCGATTATTTGGATGAGAAAGAAAACTATAGCTATGTGGTTGATGAAGATGGCAATGTTCTGGATGAGATTGAGGATAAAAATAAGTTTCACGTGATGGATAGCGAACGGTACATTATTCCGTTTTTGTTCCCGCCTGAGCCACGGCGCGGGGCTAGGAGTAGGCAAGGGTAATTATGGACATTAACGGTGCACTGACTTTCGATTCTGATAGATACCAACTCAAGGTCACTGGCTTGAATTACGCTGAGGGTTTCATGATCTCCAGGTTCTTGGCCAATTGTAGTTTGTCGGTCTTGCAACTCTACCTTGACTCTGCTTTGAATCATATCCGCTTTGTCCGTGAGGCTGGCTTGATGATTGGCGTTCCCAAGTGGCGGTTGTGGCAACATGATGCGTCAAAGTTTTCTCCTCTCGAATTTGCGTCCTATGCGATCAATTTCTTTGGTGACGACTTGGAGAAGGCGGCAAACAAACTGCATTTTGATTATGCGTGGCTGTCCCACCAACACAAAAACGATCACCATTGGCAGCACTGGTTACTACCCTACGACAATGGGCAGCGACTCGTCTTGCCAATGCCCGCGTCAGCTGCTCTAGAAATGATCGCGGATTGGATGGGGGCAAGCATGGCTTATACAGGCTCTTGGGATATGCGGAACTGGCTTGAGGCGAACATGGGAAAAATTCGTCTGCATCCTGATACCGCGCATTTTGTTTCTTCCCAACTGGCCGCACTTGGGTATGCAGATATTGTGAACGTTCACAAGTGGGCTAAATGACAACACATAACTACACGGTCAATTCGGCCGAAACAACGCTTACAACTGAACGCATGGGGCTTGTCGAGCAACAGCCGCAAACGGATGTGGCTGCGGCCGTGGCCGCGCTGCGGGCCAAACTGCCAGAATATGAGAACTATTGGCGCTATTACGATGGCGATCATCCTCAGATTTACACGAATAAGCGGCTGGCTGAAATCTTTCGGGATATTGACCTGACGTTCAATGAGAATTGGTGCGCGGTTATCATCGATGCGTTGTGTGACCGGGTGACGCTGCGTGGGGCGAGAATCAAAAAGAAGCGGGCGCATGGGCGGTTTGAGCAGCTGTGGCGTGACTTGGCGATTGAGAGCGAGTTTGATGCGGCGGTGTGCGGCGCGTTTGTGACTGGCGAAGCGATGGTGATTGTATGGCCTGATGGGGATGGCGGCATCGATGTTTACGCGAATGATTCGCGCCAGTGCCATGTGTTTTATGATGAGGCTCAGCCAAAAAAGAAACGGTATGCGGCTAAGTGGTGGGTTAATTCGGCCGAACAAACTCGTTACCTAACGCTCTACTATGCTGATCGTCTTGAGCATTTCGCCTGTAAGGATGACGGCAAAAACACCACGTTTGATTTCAAGCCGATTGGTGAGGGCGCGGTACAAGAGCATAAGCTGGGCATCGTGCCTGTGTTTCACTTTCGACCTGCGCTGCGGCGGGTAAAGTCTGACCTAAAGAATGCACTACCGCTACAGGTGGGAATAAATAAGCTCGTTAATGACTTGATGGTTTCGGCCGAATTTGCAGCGTTTAGACAGCGTTACATCATCTCTAATGCAAGTGGCCTAAACACGCTGACTAACTCGCCTAACGAGATTTGGGAGATACCTGCAGGCGACGGCGACGGCGAACGGTCACAGGTGGGTCAATTTGAGGCGACTGAATTGAGCAACTATATCGGCGCTATCGACCATCTGGCTAATGCTCTTGCTGCCATTACGCGCACACCAAAACATTATTTTTTTAGTGGTGACTATTTGAGCGGTGAAGCATTGTTGACGCTCGAAGCGCCACTGATGCGCAAGGCGCAAAAGCGCACTGATGTTTTTAGCCCTGAATGGCGGTCTGCTATTCAGTTTATTTTGAAGCTGGCGGGTGAATCGGTAAAGCTCTCTGAAATTGAGCTCACGTTTGACCCACCTAACACCAATCTGCCTATTACGACCTCTCGAACGCGCTTTGCAAATACAAGCGCGGGTATACCAATCACTACATTGCTGCGGCGTGAAGGGTGGAATGAAGGTGAGATTGCACAACTGATACGTGATAAGGCGGCTGAATCTGAGATGGGTTCGGCCGAAAAACCAAAGGGGCCAGTCGAGATGATTGACCCAAGCGAGAAGCTACATGACAGTAGAAAAGAACCCGTCGAGTAACGACGGGACACAATTTGAGACTTGGCTTGATGAACAATCTGATGAGACAAAAACGCTAATTAGCAATCACATTGGCGGCTTGCGGTCTGCGCTTGAGCAAGAGCGTACGCAGCGCAAGAGCCTTGACAAGTCGTTGCGGGATGCAACGAAGCAACTTGAAGAGGGAAGCGCGGCGCGTGCTGATTTTGAGAAGATTTCGGCCGAACTGACTGCGACCCAAACCCGCGCCACTTTTTTAGAGCAAGCGGCGGGGGCTGGTGTGACCAATCTAAAATTAGCGTGGCTGGCCGCGAGTAGCGGCGATGCGATTGGCGATGACGGTACAGCTGACTTTGATAAGCTCAAAGCTGGCTACCCTGAACTGTTCCACGTGGATCAGCCTGCCCCAACACCACGGGGTAACGCTGGCACTGGCACTGGGTCACAACCGACGCCAACGCCACAATCAATGGATACGCTCATTAGGCAAGGTCTTGGGAGTAATTAAGAATGCCTACTTACAGTAGTTTGACTGATCGTAGTGATGTAGCTGGCACCATTCCTGTTGAATACAGCAACCAGCTTTTAGACGGTATCTCGAAAGAAGCTAGCCACTTGATGCGTCACGGGCGTCAGCTGCGCAACATGAAGGCGAAGGAACAAAATTTGCCCGTGTTGAGTGCGCTGGCCTCTGCCTATTTCGTCAATGGCGATACTGGCCTCGTTGAAACAAGCGAAGTCAACTGGAAGAATGTGACGATTACGGCCGAAGCGCTGGCCGTCATCATCCCAGTGCCAAAGGATGTGCTATCCGATAGCTCTATTCCGCTTTGGGATAGCATCATGCCGGATATGGTTGAGGCTGGTGGCCTCGCTGTGGACAATGCACAGCTGTACGGCACCAACAAACCTGCAAGCTGGCCTGACGCGCTTGTGACGGCCGCGATTGCGGCGGCCAATGACGTGGAGCTTGGGTCTGGTGCGGATTTGTACGAGGAGTTGCTAACTGAAACGGGCGTGTTTGCGAAAGTTGAAGCGGATGGCTTTCCTGTAACGGGGGCGATTGCTGACCTGACAATGAAGGGGCGCTTCCGTGGGGTACGAACCTCTGACGGCTTGCCGATTTTTAGCAGCGATGCAACCAGCCCATTCAACTACTCGTTAGATGGTGTGCCGATTGGCTTCCCCATGAATGGGGCGGGCAATTCAAGCTACCCGCTAATTTGTGGTGACTGGCGACAGTTGGCGTATAGCATCCGTGAAGATGTCAGCTTTGATGTTTTCACCGAAGGTGTGATTACTGATGGGTCGGGGGCGATTCAGTACAACCTCATGCAGCAACGCATGGCGGCTGTAATGCTCACTTTCCGCTTGGGCTTCGCGGTGCCAAACACCATTAACCGCACCAACACGGATAATGCTACCCGCTACCCGTTTGCTGTTTTGAAAGATTTGGCTTAATTGTCAATTTCTCCTAACTGGTATTCGGCCGAATTAGACCTCACTGCACTGGGGGAACGGATTCGGCCGAATGCCACACTTTTGAGGTAGTTATGGCAATTTTCCCATTTAAAGAAAAGAAGATTGATGATCGGCGGGTTGCGTTGCTGCCAGCGGGCGGCGGTCTAAACTCTGTTTCTGTTGGCGTAGATGCAGGGGCTAATGCAACGGGTAGCAACTGGACGGCTGTTGGCGATGGGGCAGGCTCTGCTAATCTAACAGGTAGCAATTGGACGGCTCTTGGCTACAACGCTGGTACTGCAAACACAACTGGCGATGAGTGGGTTGCGATCGGAAGGCTTGCTGCCAGCGGGAATGTAACAGGCAGTGCATGGGTAGCAATTGGTCGGACTGCGGCTCAGCTTAATGTGTCGGGAAGCAATTGGGTTGCGATTGGTCGGAGTGCTGGTATCTCGAACACCTCTGGTAGCAACTGGACGGCTGTTGGCTTTGAGGCGGGGCGAAATGCTGATGTGGATGGGGCTGTGTTTCTTGGGTATCGGGCTGGGCGTGATGCCACGCGAGACAACACGCTTTACATTGCCAATAGCGAGACCGTTGACCCGCTGATTTACGGCGAATTTGATACTGACACACTGACGCTGAATGCAAGTAAGTTCTCTGTACCGCTGCTCCCAACAAGCGACCCTACGGTTGCTGGTGAATGGTGGAATGATAGCGGCACCGTAAAGGTTTCGGCGGGTTAATAAGGATTGGAGCAAATGAGTAGAAAAAGCAGATTGGAAACATCGTTTGAACAAATATTTAATAGCAGCGCGGGTGATTTTGCTGCTGATGGTGCAAAGCAACGGCTGCGCGGTCGCGCAATTGACGGATTGGCTCGTGAAGCGCATGAGGGTGATGAGGCTGAGTTCGCAGCGCTGAGCGAAACGGCAAAAATTAAGCTGGCCTTGGGGCATTTGCGGGTCTACATCCGCGATGCGGCCAACAATCAGGCTCGTCGGACTGCGGTTTCGGCTGCGGTTTCATCTGCGCTTGCTTCATTCGAGGTTGATGCTGATGAAGGTGAGTAACAAAACGCTGATTTTCACACAGCAAGAGTATGACGCGCTTGGCGCCATCATTGAGGCGACACCCTACGGTGTTGCGCGTCCAATTGTGGATTTGATTGCGCGCGCGGAGCAGCGGGGCGCGGAGCGTGAGGCGGTTCGGCCTAAGCTCGCACAAGCCGCCAAGGAAACCTAATGAGCGCGACAACCGCACAGCGCGACCGCTTACGACGAATGATAAATGAGCCAACGACTGATACGTACAGCAATGATGATTTGGATGAGTACATCGAGGCTTACGCTATGACTGACGCTGAGCTTAACGCAACTGATTCGGCCGAATGGACGCCAACCTACGATTTGAACGCGGCTGCAGCCGATATTTGGCTTGAAAAGGCGGCGGAGCTGCAACCAAGTTTTGACCATGAAGATATTGAATCTGCTGGCTCTGGCTCTGAGATACAGTATTTCGCGACGACACAAAACGAACAGCAGCCATATAACAATGCGATGCGTATGCACCGACGTTACGCAGCGCGGCGCGTTGCTCGCTCGCGTCGATTAGGGGTATCAGATGAAGAAAGTACGCTCCTGCATCAATGACGTTTGCAAGTGGTTTCGCGCCATCACGCACTCTAATCGCGCCAAGCATGCTACCGCGCTGGCAATTGGTGGCCGCCAGAATTTCGCTTTAGGCGCTTACTCATCGACAACTGGCGGTCACGGTGCGCGG
>Ga0114957_1003197_pt1 | contig 14948 bp, 9 predicted proteins | sample BantaG_FD_87175 | JGI IMG/M metagenome (GOLD analysis project Ga0114957, IMG submission 87175) | Marine algal microbial communities from Bantry Bay, Ireland - BantryBay_4 metaG | ecosystem: Host-associated > Algae > Red algae > Unclassified | place: Bantry Bay, Ireland | collected 2014-11-21 | reverse complement strand
CTTTCTTTTGGTCAGGTCTCCTGTCGCTCCAAATATCGTGTATATGTGATTTTCGTCCATCTCAATTATAAATATTTAGGTGTATGTTTATCCCGTCGATTGCTCTTATTCAGGCATCATCAATCTCGCCCCTATGATAACCCTCTTTAGGAGCTAATGTGCTTTAATACAAATTGAGTTTAGCACACTTTTAAAAATCACAAAGTAGCCAAATTTCTTAACTCTATTAAGTCATACAATAAAAATACTCTCTACGCAGATACCCTTGGTGATGTATATTAAGCAATAACTTCACTGTATATGTCATCCATTGCGAAGAGCTATAAACCGTGCTATACATTTAAGTCATCCAACCATTTAGGGAGGAAACAATGCTTCCGTATAGATAGATTTTATAAGGGCGCTTTAATCAAGTCATCCGCATGTATTCGGTAGACTGAGCTCCTATTCAGGTAGTGGATAGCAACGTATTCGCTCATCACTCATCCACTGCTATCCACACCTTCATAAGTCACCCTGCCTACCTCATATCGCTTCTACCTTGAGCGCAAGAATGAATTTTCAAACATAAATAGCTGGACTCTACAATAGAACCTTAGATAAGAAATTCTATTTAAGTTTAATTGCTTTAATAGACTATTCGTTTGTTGTACACCAAGAAGTTATTTGTAGCGCATTTAGATCTAATGCACAGTCTACCCCGCACTCCGAAATTAATTTAGCGCCGATAGAAGCAGCCTGTTGGTAGCAGATATGTGACCTGACCTAAATCATAGCTCCAGCGAAGCGTCCTATAGTCAGCAAGTTTCGCCATTGTCAGAGTTGCGAGAGGTCGCACCCCGAGAAAAGCGAGACTAGCTCTACGGAGCTAAGAGGTGTCTTGTTAGCATTTGTTCTACCGACAGGTTACTCCCATATTGTTAAAATCACCTATTATTATATGGACTAGCCATTTACTAGACACCAACAACTTATCAATAACGTGTTTGGATTTAGTGTACAACTTGCGGATAGTTAGTCTACTATATTACCAGCCTTTGCTCCAGAGGCTAATCAATTAACTAATACAATTAATGAGTAATTTTAAGAGTTATGAGGTGAATTGAAAATATTATTGTATTCTTAAGTATTAAAAGAACTGTGAAGATTGAGTTTGATTTTTTTTTAAATCACTACTATTATTTCAATTGAAAAATTACTTACCCTTAAAATATTCTGCTAAGTGAAACCCATAACGACCTGGTTTTTACTCGTTGGCGCGATAATGTTAGTGGCGGCATTAGGCAAAGGCCCACTGAGGAGAATACCCGTCTCTCTTCCTTTTCTATATCTGTTGACTGGTGTCGCGATTGGTCCATGGGGATTGGACTTATTAGATGTTGATGTGTTCGAAAATACTAAATTAGTCGAGGTTTTGACAGAGATTGCCGTCGTCCTCAGCTTACTGTCGGCAGGACTAAAATTGGATCCATCATGGAAGTTTATGCGAAGAGCACCAATACCTTTGGCTACCGTTACCATGATCCTAACTATTGCTGCAGTGGTTGCTATTGGTGTATTCTTCATGAATCTATCTTTGGGAGCGGCAATACTGCTTGGCGCGATTGTAGCCCCAACTGATCCTGTTTTAGCTGGTGAGGTATCAGTGAAAGACCACAATGACACTGATCAACTGCGATATGCGCTGACTGGTGAGGCAGGATTCAATGACGGTGCCGCTTTCCCATTTGTGATGCTAGGCTTAGGTCTCTTAGGCTTGTATGAAATTGGAGATTTTGGATGGAGTTGGATAGCGATAGATTTGGTTTGGGCCATCTTTGCTGGACTTGGTTTCGGCTGGCTGTGCGGATGGGGAATCTCCAAAATGGGAAGCTGGCTAGAGGAATCAACTGATCAAGCAGCAGTCACCGAAGAGCTTTTGACCTTAGGTATGATTGGAATTAGTTATGGTGGCGCACTACTCATACATTCCTATGGTTTTTTAGCTGTTTTTGCTTCTGGTGTTGCCATGCGGTATTATTCCGAAAAGAAGAAAGAAGATTATTCTGATGACTTAATGAAGTCCGTAACTTCAGTCAACGAGCAGATCGGTCAGCTGATGGAAGTCGCTTTGGTTGTTTTGATTGGCGCAATGCTTGCCAATCATTGGTCAATCAGTTCTCATTGGTGGTTTGCTATAGTCCTCTTCTTTATCTTGAGACCCCTAGCAGTGGCCATTGGTCTACTATTCAACGATATGAATTTTTCAAAGAAATCATTAATTGGCTTTTTTGGTATTCGAGGTGTCGGATCAGTTTATTATCTTAGTTATACGATCGCGCACGGTTTCATTTCTCAAGAAGCTGAGTTACTAGCGGATGTGACGTTTACAGTTATTGCATTTTCGCTATTCATACATACCAATGCGGCCTCTATTATCATGGCGTTTTACCGAGGAGATAAGAGTTAAGAATAGTTTTCATAATGAAAACGAGTCCTTATTAGCACTTCAGCATAAGGGCTGTTTTTGATTAAAGGGTAACTCTATTAACCTCTGAATGGAGATAAAATAATATTTAGTATTGATAGACAGCCTGTCCCGTTATCCCTGGGAAGGCTAGACTGAGGGAATTTAACTTTTGCTAAATGACTGAGGGATATAGAAGTATATCAGTATTAAATATGAAGAAATTCTTTAAGAATTTTGCTTTTATCCAATCAACGGGGTTGATAGTGGTGCCCTAAAGTACGATTGAAGTCAATGTCATTAATCCACCAAGTTGACCCACGTTCGCCCAAAGATATTTTAGCTTCATTTATCCGAAACCTTGCTTCTATAAGTACTTTTGTGTCACCCGATGCTAGGGCCTCTTTCACATCGCAGCGGGCCTTCATCAAGGCGTTGACCAATCTTGACTTCTCACTTTTGGATAAGGAAGGATTGGTGCAGCACCAAAATTGTTCTTAACAAATAAGATAGCGACCGTTGGGGGTAGTTGGATATTTTTTATAGTGCCTATCCGCTCATTGGTAGGTAAATGAAGTTTCCTACAGGGATAGATTGGTCGATTAAAATGTACTGTTAATAATAAAACTTATCTACAGAGAAATACATACCTTGAACTCATAAAACAATCCACTTGCTAAGAATATATTGCATAGTATTAATAATCATATTTAACACCCTAATAGTTAAGGCACAAATCTGTACAGGAACACTGGGAGATAATATATTTCTAGAAGGAGACTTTGGAGAAGGGAGTGCCAATATACTCGCGACTGATCCGAATATCGCACCAGGGTATACTTACACAACATCTGTGCCTCCTCCCGATGGCTCATACTCTATCACAAATAATATGGGTCGTTGGAATAATTTATTTGCAACGTGGTTATCGCTAGAGGACAACAGCTCAAATCCAAATGGATATTTCATGGTAGTGAATGCGAGTGAGCAGCCTGGACTATTTTATGAACAGACCATAACGGATTTATGCGAAAGCACTTTGTATGAATTTTCGGCAGATTTTATAAACTTGATCCGCGCAGGAACACCTCAACATATTGACCCAAATGTATCCTTCTTGATAAACGGTGTGGAGATCTTCTCGACGGGAACCATAGCTAAAACAAATGATTGGCAGACTATCGGTTTTACTTTCACTACTGATCCTGGTCAAGTTGATTTGACGCTGGCGCTGCGAAATAACGCTCCTGGCGGAATTGGCAATGACCTTGCCTTGGATAATATTACATTCAGAGCTTGTGGGCCTGAAACTTTTATTTCTCCAGCCCTCGATCTTTTTTATGCATGTGAAAAAGAATCATCAGTTGAGTTGGAAGCCATAATAATTGGTAACCAATACGAGAATCCCTATCTGAGCTGGCAGGAAAGTCTGGATGGAGGTGTAACTTGGCAAAGTATTTTTAATACAAATAATACCAAATTCACACCTTTTGTATGGGAGTCAGGCATATATTATTATCGTTTTATTCTGGCAGATGGATTTAATAATTTTGGAACTGAAAATTGTAGAGTGATCTCCAACATCATCACATTAAACATCTTACCTGAAGAGGTCATGACCACTGAAACTTTGTGCGAAGGCTTGACGAAGACGGTAGGCACTTCTATCTATACAGAAACGGGCGTGTATACGGACACGCTGGTAAATTTTTTGGGTTGTGATAGTGTCGCAATTACGGATATAACTTTTGTGGATAGCACGTTATTCATGGCAGATATCGAAGTTACTCCCCCATCGTGTCCAGATTTTGTCGATGCTCAAATAGTAGTAGACGCCGTGAGCGGTGGCTTTGCTCCATTTACTTACACTTTAGATGGAGAGGACATGGGTAGCGCATCTTTTTATTCAGGTTTGGCTGGAAACACTGCATACGATTTAATGATCAAAGACGCTATTGGCTGTACAATAGATTCATTAATATTCATAGACAATGGAACAGATCTGTTTTTAGAATTGGGCGAAGATCGAACTATAGAATTAGGTGAAAGCATCTTTTTAAATCCACAATTAAATTTCACTCCAACTGGTCTACTTTTCACAGGCATATTGCTGGGTGACTGTAATGTAATTTTAGATTGTATTTTGCAAGAATTTGTGCCTACAGCAAGCGGACAGATATCTGTAGAATTGTTTACTGAAGGTGAGTGTACCATCTCAGATTCTATTTTTATTGAAGTCATCAAAGCTAGAAAGATCTATTTTCCAAATGCATTCTCTCCTAATGGAGATGGGATCAATGATCGCTTTACGCTATTTGGTGATACTCCAAATGTAGAAGAAATCGAAAGCCTAAGAGTCTTCGATCGCTGGGGTTCACTCCTATTTGAAAATAACAATTTTCAACCTAGCGACTTCGAAAAAGGTTGGGACGGTACCTTTCGTGGCAAGCAGTTTCAAACTGGAATTTATACTTACAGTGCTGTGGTTAGATTTATAGACGAAGAAATTTTTATTTTATCGGGTGAGTTCTATTTGATGGAATATTAGGTAGGCAACTTATGAATTATGTTTTCAAAATTTTATAATAATATTTTTTGCCTGTGCCAACATTCGTGAATAATAAAAAATAAAAGCCAGGAGGTAACGACTGAACATCAACATCTGTCTTGTCTCTAGAAGTGACAAAAGTCTCCTTGAAAAGTACACCTTTCATGTCATATATTTGAACATAGCTATCTACATCAATGCCTACGATGGAAAACCTATCCGTAATAGGATTTGGTAATACTTTTACACCTTTATCCTCAATCAACATATCGGAAATGTTTGTAGGTACCAAACACTGATTGGCAATTAACTGAAAGGTATCTAAAGCTGGTTTAGGGTTGAACATTTCATCCACCAAACCAAAGTTATCTTCAGGCTCATAAAAATTAGAGCCCGCATTATTGTATGCAAACCAAATTAAAGGACCGGTCCAGTCCCATTCATCCCAGATTCTATAAGCACTGGCTAGATACTCAGCTTGCAATGCTTCAGAAGTACCATTGTAAGCAAGATCATGGGTAGGCCAACCAAACTCGGTACCCCATATCCGTTTATCTGCATCACCATTGGAGAGCATAATATCTCTGAGTTGTTGCGTATTGAGAAACCAGTTATACGTATTAGGAATGCTCGGATCCAGAGGCCAACAATATGGATGCTGACCTACCCCATCTATATAATCTTTTCCTCCATTATTATAAATGCCCGCTAAGAAATCAATCTGCGAAATATTAGTTCCATCTGTAGCTGCTGGTGCTAAACCTCCAGAAAGCACTGTAATTTCTAATCCCAAGCTGGCCGCTGCAGCTCGTATAGCATTGGAACCTGGCTTCATCACCAACTCTACATAGTCTTTAACGTTAGGGTCCGGCCAGAATCTCGAAATATTTGGTTCATTCCATAACTCCCAGACAACTACGCCTTGAGGAATATATCGTAGTCCCGCATTATAAACAAAGTTGTACCAATAACTTGTATCTGTTTCGGTATCTGCCCAGGGGGGGAAGTAATCTACAATGGCGATTAATTTCAGATTTTCTTGAGTTGCAGAGTTCACAATCCTATCTATGTTAGACCAGTCCCAACTTAAAGAATCAGCCCACTGCACATCACTCCAAGCAAAATCTGCTCTGAAGTACAAGGCTTGTGTTAGAGCACAAGCTGAAGTTATCTGATCAACTTCTATTTCATTCATATTTAGCATCCAGCCATTGGAAATCCCCATCCTATCACAATAGGGTTGAGCGACAAGAATGGTTTGAGTTGCTATAATCATAAGGCACACTAAAAGAATTTTAAATTTGCTCATAGTTGCTTGATTGAAAATAACAAATAAGTATAGATTTAAAGGATCTCTCGCACGCGCCAACGATGCATTCATAACTTCTGATTTTATCGTCGTAATTAAAAAATGGCCACTAACATCATCATTGTGCAAGTGGCCTAAAAATATCTTGAGACTAAAAAAAATTAATCAAACAAATTCTCATAAGAATTATCACCGCCTTTGCTAGCAGAATTATCTCGCAACTCAGGACGCTTCACTGGCTCCTCTAAATCTAAAGATTCACCAGAGTCATTCATCAACAATAATGTACTCTTCTTCTCCCATTCTTCCAACATTTTGATACCTTTCTCTTCGAAGACACCATTTTGCAGATCGATGCTCTCCATAAAATTAGAAGACATCTCCATCATACGCTCCATCTCCCCTACCTTATTAGATACATCATCGGCAACTGCCTCCATAGCCGCATCAAACATCGCTCGCTTATCAGGATCGCCAGAGATGACACTCATTGCGGACTTCATCGCACCATGTGATGCACGGATTGCTTTGAACTCCTGCTCCTTCACCTTCACCTGATCCTTTGTATCCTCCAGCAATATCTCAGAATTATTATACATCTTTGTCAAGATACGGTAGATCACCTGCATACGATTCGTCAGGTTGGTATACTTCACATTAGACTCCTTGAGTCGTGCCGCCTTTCTAGATGCAAGTGTCAGTTGGGTAGTATTACCTTTTTTCTTTGCTGCACTAGCCAAGGCCATATTATTAGATATTTCTTTTTCATTGGTTTGTACCAGTGTCTTTAGCTTACGCATCTGACCGCGGATTTCTCCTATCTGCTTGCTCATTTTACGCAGGTTATCTTCAAGATCACTAATGTAATTTTTGAGTATACCAATCGGGTCTATCGTAATAAAAAGTCCTGTGATCTTTCGCATAGCACTCTTGTACATATACGAGACGAGGTTCCGGCCACTTTTGCTAAAGGCAGTGAATAAAACAACCCCTAAAGCCAATGCTCCAGCGATGGTAGCTAGAATAGTTGGTAACATAGTAATAACCAAAAATCCAAGATAGCCCAATCCAGCTAGGATAGCTACCAAAAATATAAGTCCAGTTACCCCTTCAGGCTTCTTCCAAAATGACTTTTCTTTATTACTTACTGATGCGAAATCTGTCATACGATTTATAAAAATTTATTGAATTTATCTATATCCTCTGCGATGATCGCTAGAATACCTTGATACGTGCTTTCAAAATTAGTTTTAGTAGCATTGATCTTACTCTGGGCATCATCGATATCCTGATCTGCACTATCTATCGTCCCTTGCGCCTTTTTGATCTCTGCTTCTATATTAGCGATACGCTTCTTATTCTCTTCGATTAATTTTCTCAAGCGATCTACTTCTGCTTTCTTACCTGCAATCCGCTCGCGAACTTGATTCTGCAATGCTTCATCAAATTGCGCCTTCTCTTTATCAATGATCTGCTGATAATGCCTCGCTGTTTGTACCAGCTTATCCTTAGTCAACCCTACCGTGGAGGCTGTAGCAAATGCTGACTTCACAGCGGTCTCATCGTCCATATTCATCGCCTTCAATGAGTTGAGCGATTGTTTAAATTCCAGATAATCAAATCCCTGAAGGTTGTTCCGATCCAAGGCTCTAGTCAAGAATTGTAGACTTTTCTCATCTACTTCTCCTGCTAACTTGAACATCTCGTCTAAATTGAAAGCCATACTTAATGAATTGTTATATACAAATATAGAAAATTAAGGTATGTAAACGCCAATATTATCGCTAAATCACGTTGAATTAAAGACGAATATAGGTCATTGGTTAGATATTACGTTTTAGTGGTGGAGATGGTGCAGTAGAAATTAGAAATTATTGACTTATTACAGGTTATATCATTGAGAATTTGAAACATATATAAGAAAGGATTTCCTGAGCGCAGGGACTTCACACTTATAGATCTTGGTCGCTTCTCTTCCACTTTCTTTTTGGCAGCAAAAAGAAACAAAAACTGCCCAGTTGTGAAGGTTTCTTAACGCTCCGTCAAGAAAAAAAAGGCACTATGCTCAAAACTCGCTCTACATTATCTTTCAACAGCATAGACTGCATTAGCTTAATTTTATCCCATTGCCTTAGCACCGATTAAGCTCAAACAATTGAGCAGAGCACTCTTTTTTTTAGCATTCCTCCACTAAACACTTCAATACTGGGTGTCTTCTCCTAGGTTAGATTTTGATTGGTTAGAAATTGTCCAGTTTTGCTTTACAAATTCTATTCTTAATGGGGATCTTGCTAAGATACTGTCCCTAAAAATCTTGAACTCAGAATCTCAAAATAGCAATCTTCATTTTCTTCTAAGGTACCTTGTGCACCTCAAAGAAGCTAAGGTTTTTTTAGGTGGTTTCGCCAGCGACAGAGCAGCTCTAGACATTTTTTTTTGACAACAACCCCAAATCTCACTCTCTAACATTCAAAAAAACTAAACTAACCGCTCCGCAAACTCCATCGCCCTTACATCCATCCAATTAAACGACTTCCCCGGCAAGGTATACCCCACATGCCCACCATTACGAGTCAACTCAAACTTAATCTTAGGATGCCGCTTACAAAGCTCCATGGGAACGCACGTCGTAGAAATAATGGGATCATTAGACGCCATGACAATCAAAAGAGGCGTATCGAGATCATGGAGAAAATTCTTACAAGCCGCGTCGTAGTAAAAATCATCCACCGTCTTATACCCATTCATCGGAGCCGAAAAAGCCGAATCAAAATCTCGCCATTTAGGATAATCGTTAATCTTACTGATGTCAAACTGACCAGGAAATTGCTTGTCCTTGAGTAAGATCTTTTTGGTAAGTCGAGTGCGGAACATCCGATTGTAGATCCAATTGCCCCGCATCTCTACCCACTTGATACTCTCCTCCAAATCGAAAGGCGCAGAAAATGAAATGCCACATTTAATTTCGGAAGGAATCTGACCTGCGTATACAGAAAGATATTTGCTCAGCATCGCACCGCCCATACTGTAGCCAGAGAGTACGATTTCATCGTAAGTATTGGAAGCCACGACATGATCTATCAACTGCTTGAGATCTTCAATTTCGCCGTGATGATAGAGTCTTAATTGTCGATTCATTTCTCCACTGCAAGATCTGCAATTGAAAGCAACAACATCCCATCCACTTTCTGTAAAATGCTTAGCGGGGCTTAGAATATATTGTCGAGAACTATTCCCCTCCAGTCCATGCAGTAGGATCACGAGCTTTTTGCTTCCTGTGCGAACCCAATCCAGATCCACAAAATCATCATCACTTAGTTCTAATCGCTCGCGAGTATATTGCACACCATCCACCTTGCGAAAAGCGCCTGGTATGATGGTCTGCAACTGCCCATTGAAAAGCCAAATTGGATTCTCAGTATAGCTGTGGTTTATGCAAATGGACATACTTTATATTATCCCAGTTTGCTTATTCGTTATCTGACTTCTCATCAATATTATCTGGAGTCGTATCGTCTTCAGAGGCAGCATCATTGTCTGCTGCGCCATCCTGCACATCTGTCGCCTCAGCGTCTGCGCCCTCCATACCTTCTGCTCCTTCCTCGATTTCTTCCGCATCTTCGTCAGCCTGATCCGCTTCTCTGATGATTGCCACATCACCGATGTTTTGCTCATCTGTCAGCTTGATCACCTTCACCCCGGAGGTAGCTCTACCCATCGTACGGATATCGTCCACACTCATACGGATGATGATCCCGTCCAATGTGGTGATCATCATATCATCACCGTCCTTAACGCCTTTCAGCGTAACGAGCGCACCCGTTTTGGAACTGATATTCATCGTTTTCACCCCCTTACCACCTCTATTGGTCGTTCTATATTCCTCAAGTAAAGTACGCTTACCGCTACCCTTCTCAGAGACGACCATAATCGTCACCTCTGGATCAGTAGGATCTACCGTGATCATACCAACCACTGCATCCTGATCATCATCGAGTGCGATACCACGCACCCCTGCTGCCGTACGACCCATCGCTCTCACCTTCGCTTCTGGGAATCTGATCGCGCGTCCACCACGGTTACCAATCAAAATTTCCTGATTACCATCCGTCAATTTCACTTCCAGCAGTTGATCGCCTTCGTTGATCGTGATCGCTTGGATTCCGTTCGTCCTCGGTCTTGAGAATGCCTCACAAAGCGTCTTCTTGATCAGACCTCGCTTCGTACAGAATACGATATAGTTATTATTCATGAACTCCTCGTCCTTCAGATCTTGGATCGTAATATAGCCTTTGACTTTATCCTCCTTCGGTACCGAAAGTAGATTCGTAATCATCCTTCCACTAGAGACCTTGCTCGCCTCGGGGATCTCGTAGATCCGCAGCCAGAAGCACTTCCCTGAATCCGTGAACAGCAGCAAATGATTGTGCGTATTCGCCACAAACATGTGCTCTATATAATCCTCATTCTTCGTCTTCGAACCTCTTGAGCCTCTACCACCACGACCTTGTGTCTTATATTCAGAAGTCTTAGTACGCTTGATATATCCACCGTGACTGATCGTTACTACGACCTTATCATTCGGAATCATATCCTCGATATTGATCTCTCCTTCCGCATGTGTGATCTGCGTCCGACGCTCATCGCCAAACTTATCTTTGATCTCCGCCAATTCATCTTTGATGATCGTATTCTGACGAGACGGACTAGCCAAGATATCTTTCAGGTCTTTGATTTGCTCCAATAGCTCATCGTACTCCGCACGTACTTTCTCACGCTCTAGACCAGTCAATTTCTGCAATCTCATTTCCAATATCGCCTTCGCTTGCGCCTCCGTCAAAAGGTTATCTCCCTCAGGGAAGAAGTTATCCGACTGCAGATCGATCAATGGTCTAAACTGCTTCCAGAATTTTTCCTTGTCTTTCACAAACTCCCCCTTCATCAACTTCTGCTTCGCCTCCTCTGGCGTAGCACTGTTTCTGATCAGCGTGATCACCTCATCTATATAGTCGATCGCCACCAAAAGCCCAAGCAAGATATGCGCTCTCTCCATCGCCTTATTCAACTCAAACTGAGTACGACGTTGGATCACCTCCAATCTAAATTTGATAAACTCCGTGATCAGATCCTTCAGCGACAACTGCACTGGACGACCATTCACGAGCGCGATATTATTTACCCCAAAAGAACCTTGCAGTTGGGTATACTTATACAATTTACTCAGCACCACTTTCCCGATCGCATCCTGCTTCAATTCAACTACCAGTCGCAATCCAGAATTTCTATCCGATTCATTTCGCAGCGCACTGATACCCGACACCTTTCCGTCTCTATACAGATCGGCGATCTTCTTCTCCAGCGAATTCACATTCACCTGATATGGAATCTCGGTGATAATGATCCGCTCCCGACCATTCTTCGTGGTCTCGATCTCCGCCTTACCTCTCAATACGACTTTACCTCTACCCGTCTCAAAAGCCTCACGCACACCTGACGTACCATATATGATACCCCCCGTCGGAAAATCAGGCGCCAAGATATGCTCCATCAATCCATCTACCGTGATCTCAGGATTATCAATCGTAGCAACGACCCCATCGATCACCTCACTCAAGTTATGCGGCAGCATATTCGTTGCCATACCCACTGCGATCCCCGAAGAACCATTTACCAGCAAATTCGGAAACTTAGCCGGGAGCACCGTCGGCTCTTTCAGACTATCATCAAAGTTGAATCGAAAATCAACCGTATCCTTCTTGATATCGTCTAGCATCTCATTCGCCAACTTCTCCATTCTCGCCTCCGTATATCGCATCGCCGCAGGCCCATCTCCATCGATGTGCCCAAAGTTCCCCTGACCATCGATCAGTGGATATCGCAGCGACCAATCCTGCGCCATCCGAACCATCGCATCATACACCGAAGTATCACCATGCGGGTGATATTTACCCAGACACTCACCAACAACTCTCGCCGATTTACGATGCGGCTTAGACGCTTGCAGCCCAAGATCGTTCATCGCGTACAGTATACGACGATGCACAGGCTTGAGCCCATCACGCACATCTGGCAAGGCACGACTGACGATCACAGACATAGAATAATCTATGTATGCGTTCTTCATTTCGTCCTCAATATTTATCGGAATTATCCTTTCTGAAGCCATATATTTCTTTCTATTTTAAGAAGCCCGAAATTACAATTATTTTACATATTTAAGGGCATAGAAAGGCATATAAAAAGGGCTTATTTTTGATAGGTTTTACGCTCCAAAATAAAGGCTGTATATATCTGATTTATAGTCATTTACAGTATTAGTGTAATAAGTGCTTTTTCCTCTTTTTGGGATATGGTCTTCAACACCAGTCAGATCAGCCACTTTTAGCTGTTTTTAAGGATATTTTGCTTGCGCGCCGCAGCTTTTATTCCGAAGGCGTGGGGCCTCCCACACTTGGCTTGTGCACAGGCTAGCGCGCCGTGTGGGCGTTATGTTCCGTAGCTCGCAAGTCTGCTCGGCCCTGCGCCCTGCAAACGCTCCTAAGCCACGCTATTGGGCTTGGTCTCCCGATAGGCTCTGCATCAAGGCTACGCGCCTTATCGGGACTACTGCACAGCACTAGGCCGAAAAAAGTAAGTTAGTTTGTTAGTTTCTTAGTGCGTTAGTGCGTTAGGTTATTTTAAATATAGGCTTAGCTAAGATTTACTATATAGCTGAGAATATTTCAAAGCACTATTTCAAATTTGGAAAGTGATAGTTGAAGGATTATTATCCTCGTAGAATCTACCCTAGGAGAAGACACCCAGCATTGAGGGGTTTAGTAAGAAGAGTAGGTAAAGGGGACTTGCACCCCTAAACCTCTCACAGAACCGTACGTGAACCTCTCGACTCATACGGCTCTTCGTAATCAAGTCTAAGGCGTAAACCCATGTTGCCAATGCGGAAAAATGTTGGCATAATCTTTTGCGATTAGCCTTAACCATCTTTGTGCATAGCCTACAAATTTTCGCCTTTTAAAGCGTTTGTACTTGTTAAATGCCCACTTCGCAATTCTACGATTGATAACTTCAAATATCCTCTGCATAGCTGACTTGTAAAATCGACCATAATAATTTAGCCAACCTCTTATCTTAGCAGATAATGCGGCAGCTAACCCATGAATATCCAAGTGTACCCAACGATGAAAACCTAATCTTCGACATTCATCTGAAATTCGTTTCATAGATTTTCGACTAATCGCTGGTCCAAAGCCAGGGATAATTTTGCCTGCTTTAGTTCGCACTTTTCGTCTACAAAAGGTGTAGCCTAGAAAATCAAACTGTCTGACATCTGTCTTGCTCTGCTTGTCCCTCCCTTTTCGTTTACAATAAACCAATTTCGTCTTTTCAGGATGTAGCTCCAATTTGCATCGAGCCATTCGTTCCCTTATTGACTTTAGGATTTGCAAAGCATAAGATTTACTCTTCACGTGGACGATAATATCATCTGCGTATCTTTCAAATGGACAATCTGGAAATTGTCCTTCCAGCCATTTGTCAAATACTACGTGTAAGAATAAATTCGCCAGTAACGGGCTGATCACACCCCCCCTGTGGTGTCCCCTTTTCCGTATTCTGGATTTGAGTACCATCTTTGAGTTGTATCGGTGCCTTTAACCAACGCTTGACATAGGTGATGATATATGCCTTATCGGTGTAATGCCGCAGTGCTTTTATCATTAAGCCATGATCTATGTTATCAAAGAAACCTTTGATATCCATGTCTATTACCCACGCGTAGCTCCAACAGTTTGTCTTTGCTTGGTCGATAGCTTGATGCGCACTTTTGTTTGGCCGATAACCAAATGAATTTTTCGAGAATATTGGTTCCAATACTTTCTCTAATTCTTTAGCTATCACCATTTGAGCAACTCGATCTTTAACCGTCGGTATGCCCAAGTGACGTTCTTTACCATCTCCCTTTGAAATAGTCTTCCGCTTTACTGCGGGTGGAAAATAACTGCCACTTGCTAGGCGGTTCCACACAGGGTACAGGTGTTTCTCTGGATTTTCTGCTATGGTTTGGATGCTAACTCCATCCACTCCTACCGAACCTCCATTCGCCTTTACAAGTTTAAACGCTGCCCATACCTGTTCTTTAGTTATGGGTATCGACTTTGATTTGTCCTTAAAAATCATCCTTCTGAAACGTCTGTTTTAAAGTTGTTAATAAATAAAATCTGACTACGTTAACCCCTTCGCTCCACCCTCATTAAAAAGGTTTCAACACTACTACGAGTTAATCCGCCACTCACTTACTACTGGAGTAATTACCTTATCCATTTGGACTTATAGTGTTCCTCTCTTTTCGCAAGTAAGTTTCCCCTGTTCCGTAAACAAGCCTAGTTAAAGGTCATGCCATCTATACACCGACCGCCTGCCGAATCTACGTCATGTCAGATTTCACGCATCGACTTGTCTCTTCGGGTCGCCGTCCCTCCGATTTTAAGCAGTAACATAGCAACTTTACGATGCCTCTACGATGGTTCGCTCTCATCTCGCTCATCTCCTTTAACCTCACCTGATCTCGTGCTTCTGTCTATATGGTACGCTCATTGAGTTTCCCGACTCCACCGAAACCTTTTCCACAACGCTCAGTACCAACTCGT